>Ga0207799_100207_pt1 | contig 42722 bp, 36 predicted proteins | sample TtanPargueraPR_4_FD_187742 | JGI IMG/M metagenome (GOLD analysis project Ga0207799, IMG submission 187742) | Aerobic enrichment media microbial communities from Bioluminiscent Bay, La Parguera, Puerto Rico - Tt and M2 (SPAdes) | ecosystem: Environmental > Aquatic > Marine > Unclassified ...
CCCTCGCCGCCCAGTTTGTCAGCGATGTACTCGGCGCCCTTGACGCCCATGTCGTAATTGTCGCCCGCCACGTAGTAATCAGGCTCGGTGGGGTTCACGGTACGGTCGAAGTTGATCAGGGTGATTCCGTTGTCCATGATCTTCTGGGCCGCTACCGCCAGCTCATCGTTGTGCGGCATCATGATGATGATATCGCATCCCAGGCTGATGAATTCATCTACCTGATTGGCCTGCTCGTTCGGGTTGGCCGACGCCGCGATCTTGTAGTTCAATCCCAGGGCGTCCGCCTCCAGTTTCGCGTAGTACTGCACCGCTGCCACCCAGCCTGTCGGGGCTGCCGGTACCAGGATCCCTACCAGACCCTGTTCCGCGGGCTCTTCGGCGGGAGCTTCGCTCTCATCAGGGGCTGGCGCCTCTGATTCCGCGGGTGTAGATGCCGCTGGCTCATCTGCCGGTTTCTGTGCGCACGCTGTCAGCACAAACGCTGCCAGTACCAGGCACAATACGATTGCCAAGACTTTCCTCATTTCCTTTCCTCCTCTTTTTTATGATTTAACCTCTAATGAGGTTAAAAATAAATTCCCACTTCAATTCCCTGCCAAAGGACATACAAATGTGCAATTGCTTGCATTTTTTATCTCTTTTATTGTTTTATTTACTAGTTGCATTTTCGTTTACTGTCGTTAGTTATTATATTATTGTGTTTTGCTTGTTTTGTCAATAGGATGATGTCCATAAAAAAACAGAATAATTGCATGCAAAAAAAACGAAATAATGGATATAGACAAAAGGCGTCATTTGGTAACGGGCACGAGGAAAAGGCGAAATACCGGTAATAATCAAGCTTTATTTCAATTGATTTTGACACTTTCATCTGAATCATCGTTAAATGTTCGGATTGAAAATAAAAAAAAGACCCTGACATTATTACAGGGTCTTCTCTATCGAATTTTCATATTGTTACCAAAAAACGATGTCGCAAACTTACGATAAATGAATTGTTAAATCGCTAAACCATCGCAACCACACAAAAGGATCTTGTTCCGTACCATTTCCTTCACCGCGGCCTTGGCAGCCCCCATGTACTTGCGGGGATCGTTCTCTTCCGGATTCTGCGCAAATGCTGACTTGATGGCATCGGCCATGGGATTTTTCAGCTCAGTGGCGATATTGACCTTGGCGATACCCCGGGCTATGGCCTCTCTGACGCTTTCATCGGGCACCCCCGACGCCCCGTGCAGTACCAGGGGGACATCCACCAATTCGTTTATCGTTGACAGTCGCTCAAAATCCAGCTTGGGCTCGCCCTTGTACATCCCGTGGGCGGTGCCGATGGCGATGGCCAGGGTATCGACCCCCGTGTCTTTCACAAATTCCACCGCTTCCTCGGGGATGGTATAGGCCGCCTCGGCTTCGTTGATGAAGAGATCGTCCTCCACTCCGCTGATCCGACCGATCTCCCCCTCCACCTGGACGCCCACGGCATGGGCCATCTTTACGACACTGGAGACTAGCCGCACATTATCTTTATAAGGAAGATGAGCGCCGTCGATCATCACCGACGTGTACTGATTGCGGATACATGCCACGATGGTGTCGTAGGATGGACAGTGATCCATATGCAGCGCGATGGGGATATCGTACAGTTCCGAAGCCTTTCTGACGATGGCGCCGATATATTCCACACCAGCGTGTTTCAGCGTACCGGGTGTGGTCTGGATGATGACGGGAGCGCGCAGTTCGCTTGCTCCCTCCACCACGGCCTGGATGGTCTCGAGGTTGTGGATATTGAATGCGGCGATGGCCTTCTTTTCCGCACGGGCTTTCTTGATCAATGCTAAGGAACTGACTAAGGGCATGGTTACCTCTCTCTTGTTGTTTTTTATCGAGTCTTATCATAACACAACAAAGTACGCTGAACAATAAAGATCATTGGCCGCCATATCTCCACTAGCCAAGCGATCAATTGTTTTTTACTTAAAGTACACCTATTATTCGATCAAATATTCATAAACAGAAATAAAAATGCTCCCGAGAAAAAAGCAGCAATATATGAAATGAGCGATGAATTGTAATTAAGAACCAAGCGTTTAAGATTCGGGTCATCTTTCGCTATCTTAAGGAGATTTGATATGATGAGCCATTCGATAATAATTCCCATGACCTTTCTTCTTTTGTTCTGTATTTCACGCCATTTTACATAATCCATTGTTTTCAGGTATCGGTTTACCTTAGATGATAAATGAACAGTGAGCGAAAAAGAATACATGACAAAAGGAAGATAAACAAGTAAAAAAGCAGTAAAACCATCTTTTGATAAACGCTTGAAAAGGACGCACAAGAGAATAAAGAAAATCCAGCCGATTGCCAGATGCAATCCGTTTGACTTAAATACATTCTTCCCACTAGTCTTGCCCCCTTAAGCGACACCCCAAAGCCAAAGGACTTTGGGGTCTTCACTGGCGCGCCCAGAAGGACTCGAACCTTCGACCAACAGATTCGAAGTCTGCTACTCTATCCAACTGAGCTATGGGCGCATACTATAAAAGGCGCCTTGCGGCGCCTTTCGTGGAGCGGAAGACGGGATTCGAACCCGCGACGTTCACCTTGGCAAGGTGACGCTCTACCACTGAGCCACTCCCGCGTATCTTGGACCTTTATGATAAACAATTCAGGCCGTTTTGTCAACCCGTATGAGGGCTAATTGCCTATTCGCCGATCACCCCGTACAGCGTATCCATCGCGTCCTCCGCGGCCGCCTCATAGTCCGGTATCAGCGGCTCGCTGTCCAGGGTCCGGTCCACCCGGTGGAATCGCTTGTAGGACACCGTAAACGGCAGCCGGGCATGGGGTGTCTGGAAGCGCAGGATGTCCCCGTAGCAGGTCGGCATATTCCCCGGTATCTCCCCGATGACGGTCCCGATATGATTATCATGGATGGTCACCGCGAAGTCCATCGCCGAGCTGAAAGTCCCCGCGCTGGTCAGCACGTACAGCCTGCCGGCAAACGGATTCGGTTTCTTGCGGTTGACCGTCACCGACGCTTTGTTTCTCCATAGGATCGGACCCATCCGCACATCCACGCCGCCGAAGGTGGAGAACCGATCCACGTCAACATACTGCAGAAACCCCTGGATGACCCGGGAATTCCCCCCACCGTTGCTGCGCAGGTCTACCGCTACATTGTGTATGCTTTTTTCTGTAATATCGGCAAAGAAGGTATTCAGGACTTGGAGGTAATGGTCGTTGTAATGGCATTCATCCAGTGTCAATACGGCAAGACCGGCCTCTTCGTCGATGGTGTAGGATACAAATTCATCGGCATCCGTGTCCCCCGTAAATCCCGCCGTCTGATCTAGTGGAACAAAGGTATGATGAACCGTCTTATCCCCCGCCTCCGTCCGGTAGGTAAAATCAACGCCCTCGGACGTATCAAACCCCATCCGCCTGAGATAGTCCTCCCGCAGTATGGCGTTGTCAAACTGGTACCGGGCGAAGCTCGTTAGTTCATAGGAGCACCGCGTCAGAAAGGTCTCGTACAGTTCCTCTGTGGGAACACCGTTGATGGCGTCCACCTCGTAGGCGTCCGCCCACTCGAAGCTGTCGATGTAGCGTTTTTCATCCGGATTGTACCCGATTGATGAATGGGCGTCGTGGAGGCTGGCCATGATCCGCGCCGCCGCCTTCCACAGATCGCTCACCGTTACACGCTCCCCCAGCCCTTCGATCTCCGCGTCATACCGGTCCTCGACGGCGGAGACATCCGACCCGTCGACCCACGCGGGATGATACCGGGCGAAGTGGTCCATGACATAGGTGAGATCCTCCGCCGCCTGCTCCCGTGTCAGTTCTGTTTTAAGCGGCAGTGACGTGTCAAATGACTTTACGGTCGCGTGATGGGGCTCCAGCCAGAGCCGGTAGGCCCCGTAGCACAGCCCCGTCACGGCCAGCAGTATCAGTAATGTTCCAAGGATGATTTTCGATATGATTTTTCTCTTCATATTGTCATTTGCGCAACAGCTCGGTTATTCCGTGTCTTTCCCGCTGAGGATCAACCGGATAATCGCCTCCTCAGTATCAGGGGTATCGTAATCCCCGGTTAGTTTGCCTTCTTCATGATACGTCATCCCCGCCGCCTCGTTTCGCGCGAGGCAGTCCAGCAATTTGTTTTCCCCATACTCGGCGACAAACCGGATGAAGGCGCGGACTCTGGGCTTTTGAAACATGGGATTGTCACAGGGAAACTCGGCGCACTCCCAGCATCCTTTGAGTCCTTTTTCTCCGCAGCAGTGGTATGACTTGCATTCAGTCCAGATCGCGCATCCCTCGTTGTGGCAGCCGACGCAGTCCGTATGGCTGCAGACACAGCAGGCCAGCCCACAGTAGGCAATACCTCTTGATCGGTCCATACTTTCCCCAAATCCCCTTTCTTTTCGGATCTAGTTTTCCCGCAAGGGCCTAAGCGCCCCCGCCCAGGCGATCAGTTGGTCCAGCATATCGTTAACTTCCTCTATATGGCGCGAAGCCGGCTTGAACGCGCCGTCCTCAAAGTCCGTAAAGAGAGAGAATCCCACCTGGGCCCGGACGTCGGCCATCTGCATCTGGGCCATGATGGGGCGCAGGGACTGGACCGCCCGCAGGCCGTAGGTACCCCCGTATCCCACAAAGGCGGCGGCCTTGTTGTTCCATTCCTTGTAGAGAAAATCAATGGCGTTTTTCAGTGCGGCGCATGTGGACTGATTGTACTCCGGCGTGACGAACACGTACCCGTCAAAGGGTTCTATCTTTTTGGCCCACCGGATGGTGTGGGGCTGCGTGTAGTCCCCCGCCATGGGTGGCTTTGGCTCGTCCATAAGGGGCAGGTCGTAGTCCGCGATGTCGATGAGTTCAAACGCCGCGTCGTCCCGCTCCTTGGCGATCTCGTAGACCCATCGGGCGATGGTGGGGCCGATGCGGTTGGTGCGGGTGCTGCCGATGATGATGGCTATATTGAGCATGGTTTCACTGCCTTTCGTACCGATGTATCTATAGTATACATGAAATTCCAGGGAATATAAAAACGCATGGCGATTTCAGCCGCCATGCGTACGATTTGTTTTCTCTTCTATGCAAGCGCCCATTGGTCTATTCGGTCACTACCGCCGTTCCCGAGACGTTGACCATCAGCATATTGTTTGACGAGCCGAGGACTTCATAGTCGATATCGACCCCTACCACGGCATTGGCCCCGAGTTTCTCCGCCCTCTTCTCCATTTCCTGCAGAGCCTGCTCTCTTGCTTCGACCAGTTCGCCCTCGTAGCTCTGGGAGCGGCCGCCGAAGAAATTGGTCAGTCCCGCGGCGAAGTCCTTGACGAAGTCGATGCCGCTGATGACTTCCCCCACTACGATTCCTTTATACGATTTGATTGTCTTTCCTTCTATGGTCGGTGTCGTTGTTACGATCATAAAAATCTCTCCTTGTCTGTGATGGAAGTCATTATATCACGAGCGGAACAGAATCTATTATTTATTTCTCTTTTTTTCGAACAAGTATCATATCATCACGAACTTTCCGGCCTTTTTCTGTAAGCCCCCAATACAAAACATTTTTCTCCTTGTCCCAAAAAGAACGGACTAGATTTAAAGCTTTTAACTGATTAAGTATTCGTTTAATAACTTGATCATCATCTATTATGTGATCATTTAGAATGTTTGATTTTATAGCTTGTCTAACAGACAGTTCCGTAATTGCTACATCCATCATTTCTGTGGCAATAACGGAGAATAATTCGGGTAAAGCAACACTTGCGCTTGTTACTCTTTTATAATGACCGTCCATATAATGATATTTTATCTCAAATATGCAGTCATCAAAGGATACATCACTTCTCTCAGAAAATGAAGCAATAGTCGCTTTAGCATTATCTAGTTCAAGGATTAGCCCTTTATTTTGTTCTTGTAACTCCATTATTTCTCTACGTAAAGTTGCTTCATCATACTCTGTAGCCCTTTGCCACCCCGGTCGTGTTATTTCATTTTTTGCTCTCATTATTGAAACAGCTAGTGCTCCAGTTAGTTCATCAGACGTTTTCCATACAGTTGCCAAACGGTTTGTCATTGCATGAGCACGAAATCTCTTCAGTTTTTCAACATTACCTTTATCCTGTTCAACTTTTTCTTCTGGCAAGTCAACCGAATCATCTATAGCAAATACTAATACGGGTATTCCCTTGTCTTTTGCATAATCATATTCCATCTCGGTGTAGCTAATTTCAGTAACTGGATTAACCGATCCATATCTTTTTCCAATAATGAGAACATAGTAATCGCAAAGATCAATAACTTTCTTTATTACTTCAAATTGCTCATTATCAGTTGCTACAAAAGCCTCCATACCAGCCGGAATGCAATCTGCCATCAATAATACATCAAGTACTTTACGGCGTTCATCTTTTAAATCCGAATATGTTGAGCTTATGAACACTTGATACTTTTTGTCAGCCATTCTATTCCCACCTTTATCTACATATAGCACATTTATATTATACCATGTATCATATTTACAAAAAATCTTTTACATATTTACCTTTTTACATAAAAAAACGACGCCTGAATCGGCGTCATCATAAATGGTGCGGGCGAAGGGACTTGAACCCCCACACCTTGCGGTACTAGAACCTAAATCTAGCGCGTCTGCCAGTTCCGCCACGCCCGCATATGAGGCTTACCTGCCAACGCAAATAAGCCGAAAGTTGTGTGGCTGGGGCGGCAGGATTCGAACCTACGCATGCAGGAGTCAAAGTCCTGTGCCTTACCGCTTGGCGACGCCCCATTATAAAATTGGGGTGAGTAGTGGGAGTCGAACCCACGACCTCTAGAGCCACAATCTAGCGCTCTAACCAACTGAGCTATACCCACCATACAATGCCCACCGGCCCGCCGGTTAAGCGAATGGCGCGCCTGAAGGGATTCGAACCCCTGGCCCACGGCTTAGAAGGCCGTTGCTCTATCCGACTGAGCTACAGGCGCATAGTATACACTAAAAAGTGTAATGGAGCGGGTGATGGGAATCGAACCCACGTAGTCAGCTTGGAAGGCTGATATTCTACCATTGAACTACACCCGCATACCAGGGTCAGAACCCTGCCGACAGATTCAAATTTTAACACAGTCCTATCGCCTTTGTCAACGCAAATACGGCTCTTTTGCCCGCCGTATTCTGGCAGTCTACAGCGTGATAAATCCCACGTGTATATGGCCGTTCTCGATCTCTATGACAGCCGCCGTCCGCGTAAGCTCCCGCCGGGGATACGCGAGGCTTCCCGGATTCACCAACACGGTGTCGCCCTGGGTCATATGCTCCGGTATATGGGTATGGCCGTAGAGCACGAGCCGCCAGCCCTTCTGACGCGCCGCCGCTGCCAATCTGTCGGTCCCGGACTTCACCCCGTACAGGTGGCCGTGGGTGGCGTAGACGCTGATCCCGTCGAGGGTCCCGGTCCAGTCCAGGGGCGCGTCTTTTTCGAAATCACAATTGCCCTTGAGGCTGATCGCCCCCGGTTCCGTCAGGTCCCCGTAGCGGTCCCCCAGGTGAAAGAGCATGTCGACCCTGCCCATCCGCTTCACCGCTTGCCGGACCATAGCCCGGTGCCCGTGGGAGTCGGCCATCACCCCGATCTTCACAGTCCCTCCAATGAAGCGATCCGCTCCTTCATCATATGCAGCGCCTTGGCCCTGTGACTGATCCGGTTTTTGACACCGCTCCCGAGCCGGGCGAAAGTCTCATCGTACCCCGCTGGCACAAACAGCGGGTCGTACCCGAATCCCCCGTCTCCCGACAGTTCATCCACGATACGCCCCTCACAGACGCCCTCCACGGTCACGGTTTCTCTGCCCGGCAGTGCCAGCGCCATCACGCACACGAACCGGGCGGTCCGCTCCTCCGTACCCGTTAGCATGTCCAATAGCTTCTGATTGTTATCCCCGTCGGTGGCGTCCTCTCCCGCGAACCGGGCCGAATACACACCGGGCCGTCCGTCCAACTGATCCACGCAGAGCCCCGAATCATCGGCTAAGCAAGCGCAGTCGAACCTCCCGGCCACCGCCTCCGCTTTTTTGATCGCGTTCTCGGCGAATGTCTCCCCGTCCTCCGTGACGGTAAAGTCCGGGGCCGCGTCGGCGAGACAGCGCACCTTGATAGGCATGTCCGATAGCAGCGCTTCGATCTCTACCATCTTGCCCCGGTTATGGGTGGCGACGATGAGGTCTAGCATGACCGGACGCCCCCGATCAGTTCTTTCTGGAACGCGATCAATTCCCTGATCCCTTTCTCCCCCAGGGAGAGGAGCGTATCGAACTGCTCCCGGGTAAAGGGAGACGTCTCCCCCGTCCCCTGTATCTCCACGATCTCCCCCCCATCGGTCATGACGAGGTTCATATCCGCCTGGGCCCCGGCGTCCTCCCGGTAACAGAGATCGAGGAGGCACGCGCCGTCCACGATCCCCACGCTCACCGCCGCCACATGGGATTGGATGGGATCGACGGCGACCAATCCCTCCCGTATATATCTTTGGATGCAGAACCATAGGGCCAGGTAAGCCCCGGTGATGGACGCCGTCCGGGTGCCCCCGTCGGCCTGGATCACATCGCAGTCGATATGGATGGTCCGCGGCCCCAGTGCCTTCAGATCCACCACGGAGCGCAGGGACCGCCCGATGAGGCGCTTGATCTCGGTGGCCCGGCCGTCCGCGCCCCGCTTCTTGCGGGTCAGAGTCGAGCCCGGCAGCATGGCGTATTCAGCCGTGATCCAGCCCTTCCCCGTTCCCTCCAGGAAAGGGGGCACCGTGTCCTCCCACATGGCCGTGCAGATGACCCGGGTCTGCCCCGCCTCGATCAATACCGACCCGTGGGCGTGGGGCATGTACCCGGGCATTGCCCGCACGGGCCGCAGTTCATTGAGTTTTCGTCCGTCTATTCTCTCCATGTAAACACCGCCTTTTACCTGATGATACCATAGGTATGCCCCAACAAAAAAGCGTGGAGTCAACCTCCACGCCATGTTTTTTCCCGGTGCAGACCGGCCATAGGACTGTCGTTACGCGGTCCGCTGTAAAAGGGCGTCCTCCGTCCGTCCCTTCTTATTCAATAACACGGCAAAGATCACCACTGCCACGGCCAACCGGATGACGGCGTCTACGATGGAAACCGCGTACTGGTCGTTTGGGTAGTAAAATCCGATCTCCCCGAAGGCGTTGACGGCCGCGTGGAATATGATACAGGGCACGACACTCTTGGTCCTCAGGTAGAGGGCCGTGGTCATGAAAGAGAATGATACGACCCCGATTAAAAACGGGATGAAGTGCAGTTGATACTGGAACACGCCGTGGACGAAGAAGAGCGGGATATGCCAGCAAGCCCACAGGATGCCGATCACCCCGGCGATCAGAAAGGGATTTTTATCCCGCGTATCGTGAACGAGAATGCCTCTCCATCCGAGTTCCTCCAATCCTCCGCCGAGGATCATCCCAAAGAACATGGGCACCACCATATACAATGGCTGTATCGTAAGGCTCGCCACGGCTTCCCGGAAAAATAGCAGCGCCACGGCATAGGGGACAAAGACGATCAGCAGGGTGGCCGCGATGGGGATGAGATACCATCGGACAGGTATGCGGAACCGAAAATACCGGCGGTAATAGGCCTTTCGCTCCCCCCTCGGCCTAGTTAAGGGCAGCAACAACGCCACAAGAGTGGGACTCAATCCCCCCAGCATATACAATGCCAGCGCCGGAGCGCTCTCCCTGGCGGGCCATCCCGTGATGATCAAGACACCCCAGCAGATCAGGGAGAATAGATACGTCATCATGACAAAGACAAACGGTTCTCTCTTCTTCTCCATATTGTCCCCTCCTTCGCTATCGTGCTTTGCACACTACTGATATATACACTATAGCCATCATCCATTATTTTGTCAATACAAAAGAACCGGCCTTTCGGCCGGTTCCAGTGGGTTCGTGTATCTCAGTATTCGTTGGCGAAGGTCGGCATGCTGTAGAAATCGCTGCCGGGATAGTCCATGCCGTTCACCGTGACATGCACGTCGGTGACGCCTGGGAACGCCTTTGCCGTCATCATGATGGAGCGCATCACCATGGACTCGGCGTAGGGGCTGTCTTCCAGGGCGCTGAACTGATTGGAGAAGTCGATGAACGTCACCCCGTCGCTCTCGGTGCGGACCTCGTTCAGGACGGTCCCGTCGGGGACGGCCAGGGCGAGCTGGGTGCTGTCCTTGGGTCCCCGGAGCAGTTCCTCGATGGCGGTCTCGATACTGGCCGTATCTCCCGAGGTGTAGCGGGTCACCGGCACCAGGTAGTCAAACTGGCTGAGCCCCGCCGTGTGGAAGAACACCGTCACCTTGGCGCCGCCCAGGTCCGCGTCTTCCCCGACTTCCGGGTTCAGATCACAGTGCTCGATGGGGTCCCCCACCCGGGTGCCGTAGGGCAGCTCATCCTTGATCTCCCCGTCAAATACGAACTGCACCTTGTCGATGGCGGGGAATTCGGTGAGCATATCCACCACGCCCCGGACCATATTGCTCTCCCGCAAGGCGTCGGAGTAGTTCACGCAGGCGGCGTTCAGATCCAGGGTCGCGAGCCCGTCGTCACTGATCGACATGCCGTTGATGCTGGCTTCGGCGGGCAGCAGCGCCTGCAGACCCATATCCAGCATATCCATCTGATTGTCCGGGGTATTCATGGTCCTGCGGATCGCGGCCTTGGCGATCCCCTCTTCCCACGGTATTCGGCGCATGACCGGCACCAGGTACCCCGCGTCGGTCTGATAGTAGATGAGTGTTTCCCGCATCCCGTCGTCCAGCGTCGTGACCGTGTCCGTCGTTTCCTCTTGATCGGTGATGTCCTCATTGGATCCCGTATTCGCCTTGCACCCCGCGATCATCGCGATCATGGCCAGTGCAAGTATCAGTATGACGATCCGTTTATATGTCATACGGCTTCCCCTCCATCCAGTATTCTCATCATATCCATATTCACACATGGGATAGAGTATGTCTCAGAATGTAGACAAAACGGATAAGTCTCCGGAAACCGGATTGACAACCCGCTTTTCCCTGATGGATAATAGGGCGTGCGTGAAGGAATCCGATTTTTTACCTTTTTTATATATAGGAGGACGTGCTGATGCCCCTGGACGGCGTGATGCTGCATACCATACTATGTGAACTGCGGGATACCCTCATAGGCGGCCGTATCGATAAGGTGCTCCAGCCCGAGCGGGACGAGCTGCACCTCATGATCCGCAATACGGGGGAGAACCGGCGGCTGCTCTGCTCCGCGAGCCCCAACCACGCCCGGATCCACCTCACCGGGGATCAGAAGCCCAATCCCGCCGCGCCTCCGTCTTTCTGCATGCTCTTGCGTAAGCACCTCATAGGCGGCAAGGTCACCGACATCACCGAGCCCAACACCGACCGGATCATATCCCTGCATATCCAGGCACGGGACGAGCTGGGGGACTGGACCGAGAAGCAGCTGATCGTGGAAATCATGGGCCGCTACAGCAATATACTCCTCACCCAGGACGGCATAATCCTGGACTGCATCAAGCATATCGGCTCTGAGGTGAACCGCTACCGGGAGCTATTGCCCGGCAAGCCCTATAAATCCCCTCCCGGTGAGGGCAAGCGCGATCCCCTGGCACTGGATACCCACTTGGCCGACGTCATCGGACAGGAGGGCGATCTCACCCGGTCCCTGCGGGGGTCTTTCTACGGGCTCTCTACGGCAAGCGCCGCCGAGATCGTGTACCGGGCTTTGGAGACCGAACGGTATGCCGCCGCCGATATGACCGAGGCCCAGTGGCAGAGCCTGGAGAAGGCCTTTAAAGGGTATATGGAGGGGCTTAATACCCCCGATCCGCGGCTGATCCTGGACGGGGGTATGCCGAAGGACCTATTGCCCTTTCCCTACCGGACCTACGAGGGCGCGCCCTTTCTAAGCGTCCCCTCCCCCTCGGCCTGTGTGGAGCGGTTCTACCGGGACCGGGACATGGCCAATCGGATGAACCAGCGCACGGCACACTTGACCCGCACGGTGAAGACCGCCCTGGAGCGCGGCCAGAAGAAGCTCGCCAACCAGCGAGAGGACCTGCGCAAAGCCGAGAAGGGTGACAAGTACCGCCTCTGGGGGGAACTGCTGACCGCCCACATGCACGGCCTCGCCGAGGGGGAAGAGTCGGTCACGGTGCCCAACTACTACGATGAAGACGGCGGGACCGTCACCATCCCCCTGGACCCCGCCCGGACACTCAATCAGAACGCCCAGCACTACTTCAAGCGGTACGCAAAGACCCGGAGCGCCATCGAGAACCTGAACGAGCAGATCCCCCTGACCCAATCAGAAATAGACTACCTGGAGGGGCAGCTCCAGAATCTCTCCCAGTGCGAGACCGACCTAGAGGTGAACGAGATCGCCCAGGAGCTGATGGAGGAAGGGTACCTGCGCCGCAAACGAAGCCGGCAGAAGAAGACCGCCGCCCCCACTAAGCCCCTCCACTATGTATCCAGCGACGGCTACGACATCTACGTGGGCAAGAACAACAAACAGAACGACTGGCTGACATTCAAGAAGGCCAACGCCACCGACCTGTGGCTCCATGTGAAGGAGATGCCGGGGAGCCATGTGATCGTCCGCACCCAGGGGCAGGAGCTGGAGGCGCTGCCAGACGCCACCCTCACCGAGGCGGCGCAGCTCGCCGCCTGGTACAGCAAGGGCCGGACCGGCAGCCATATCCCCATCGACTACTGCCCCCGGAGCCACGTCAAAAAGCCGGGCACCTACAAGCCGGGTCTGGTGATCTACGAGGGGTACTTCACGGTCTACGTGGACCCCCGGAAAGAGGCCGTGGAGGCGATCCGAAAAGGGGACTAACCAAGGGTTATATCCGCCAATCGCCGGGTGGTCTTTGTATCGAGTCTGCGTCCCAAAGAACATTCTGCCGAACGCGTATCGGTTTTCGCTGCGTTTTACTATTTCTGTGGTTACAATAGCGCCTTATGAGCGTGATCCGTTTTGTGTCAAACCGCCGAATGTACAGAGAAATACAGGGTTTTTTATTCCGCATCCGGGGGAATGGGCACGCCGCGGCCATATATTTTTTGCGGTCCAAAAAAAGCATTAACGATGTTCGTTTAGCAGTTTCTTCCATATCACCGGCAAGCCTGCGCTGTGATGTCGATGCGATATATCAGCATAGTACACGTATACAAGGAAAAAAGAAACAGGGGAAATACTAAATAATCTTTACGCAAATGGTGGCGAGAGACCCGACAACACCCTCACCGAGGGAACCAGATCGCCGCCTGGTACAGCAATTGCCGGACATAGACCCATCGACTACTGCCCCCCCAGAGCCATATCAAGAAACCCGGCACATACAAGCCGAGCTTGGTGATCTACGAAGGGTACTTCACGGTCTAGATGGACCCGCGGAAAGAGGTTGTGGAGGCCATTCAGAATAATCAAACATGGGAATGTTGTATGATGATATCCTGCGATTGAGCCTTTCTTGTGTCAGATTAACCGGTTCAGTTCACAATTTCGTTGTCTATCTGCTGAAATCAAAAAGGCTATACATGATATGCAGTATAATAGTACCACCCATCTTTGATAAGCTCTAGTTCCTCGAAATAGAACGGTTTTTCATTATTACCCAGATAGCAAATCCCTTGCTCAAACTCTCCACTATCTCTAACAAAACATATTTCTTCTGGTTCATATTCATAGATCCCACTAAACTTCAATCTTTTGAGTATTTTATTGATTCCTTTTTTTGCCTCTACGCTCATATTATCAATTTCAGACTCATTGCCGGTGTTTTCTATTCTTTTATCCCCATTCCAGCGATTGTAGAAAACATATAAGTTTCCTTCCGTACTTTTAGCAAATTTAGCAACGGCAATAAATAATTCATAGTTATCATGAAAGGCTTCAATAAGCTCCTCTTTCGATGCTGGCTCATACGTTTGATTTCGATTAGGACGTACCAGAAATAACACTACCCCTGAGACAACAAGGACAAAAGCCAGGATACTAACCACGATCACTTTAGCTTTCATAATACAACCTTCTTTTATAATAAAAAAACAAGGGGACGGTTCTTGTGTTTCGTTAATGTCCTAAGCTAAAATTCCCTATCGCCGTCTCCTATCCGGACCTGCAATGAAGAAAACCAGTTTTATCGTCAGCCTAGACCTTTAGATTCCGGCTTCCGGGCTTAACCAGCGGAATCTTCCCCTCCTTGCATAGGGGGCACGCATCCGGCTCATAGGACTTGATCACCGTCCGGTATACAGCGTGGAAGGGCACCCCGAAGTCCACGGTCCCGCCGCTCCGGTCCACCAGGGACCCGACTCCTACGACCTGGGCTCCCAGAGACTGTACCAGGTCTATCACTTCCTTCACCGAGCCGCCGGTGGTCACCGCGTCCTCCACCACGAACACCCTGCTGCCGGTCTCTATAGAAAATCCCCTGCGGAGTGTCATAGCGCCGCCTTCCCGCTCGGCGAAGAGTGTCTTTACTCCCAGCACCCGGCCCATCTCGTAGGAGAATACGATCCCCCCGATGGCGGGGCCGATCACCACGTCAATATCGAGATCGCCAAGCTGGTCCGCCAGCATCCGGCTCAGTTCCTCACTGTACGCCGGGTACTGAAACACCCGGGCGCACTGCATGTATTTGTCCGAGTGCCGCCCGCTGGTCAGCAGGAAATGCCCCTGCAAAAGCACCCCGGTTTCCTTCAATATCTCCAGTACCCTGTCTTCCTGTGTCATACTTGTCTCCTTATTTCGGTATTTAGTCCATTGTACCCCATCCCGCCATATCCTTCCACATATAATATCGGCAAAAGTCCCCTTTGTTTTTTTGCATACTTCGCAGTCATGTTCCCTGGAAAGCCGCGTAGCACGTAGCCGCCCAGGCTGTTAAGCCTCCCTCGGATGAGGGAGGTGTCAGACACTAGATTATATAATCTTGAGTCTGACGGAGGGAGTAAATGATTTGGGAAGTTTCCCTCCCCCAGTCGCCTATTGGCGACAGCCCCCTCATCTGAGGGGGCCTGATAAACGGTTATCGTCAAGCCTAGTTTCTCTTCGAGAATATTCACGTGTGCGTTTTTCTATGAAAAATCGAACCACATGGAGATGGTGGCCCGTAGGGCCGGATGAGGTGTTCTCGCCTTTAGTTTTTCACCTCATCAGTCTGCTTCGCAGACAGCTTCCCGGTGTGGTGCGGCTCCCGAAGGGAACGCGCCCGTGAATACTCCTCAAGGAGAAGCCTTATGTATATCATAAAAATACACAAAAGCGCCGGGGATAGACCCCGGCGCTTCGATCAAATCATCTATTATCCCATCACGACTTGCACGTCGTACTCCTTGACGCTGGGGTCGTAGGGCAGCGTCGTGCCGTCAATGGGCTTTCCGTTGACCGTGATCCCGATGACGCCCTTGCAGACGCCGTTGGGGTTCTTCACATGGATCACGTAGGTGGCGCCCCGGAACTGACGGGTCACGGTGTATTCCTTCCACTCCGCGGGGATGCAGGGGTTGATCGTGAGCCCGTCGTATCCGGGCCGGATCCCCAGGATCCACTGGGAGATGGTCGTAAACGTCCAGGCCGCCGTACCCGTGAGCCAGCTGTTCTTGGCCTGGCCGTGGAGCGGGGCGTCCTTGCCCGCCACCATCTGGGCGTAGACGTAGGGCTCGGTCTTGTGGATCTCGCTGATGTCCTCATTGTAGGCCGGGGCGGTCTTGGAATAGATCTCAAAGGCCCGGTCTCCCCTCCCGATCACAGTCTCGGCGCAGGCGACCCAGGGGTTGTTGTGGCTGAATATCCCGGCGTTTTCCTTGTAGCCCGGCGGATAGCTCGATATCTCCCCCAGATCGGGGTCGTAGGCCGTGTAGGCGGGCTGGTGCAATACAATCCCGTATTTGGTGTCCAGCCGCTCCTTGACGCTGTCAAGGGCCTTTAGGGCCGCGCCGTTCTCCACGCCGATCCCGGCCATCACGCAGAAGCCCTGGGGCTCGATATAGATCTGGCCCTCTTTGTTTTCATGACTGCCGACTTTTTTGCCTTCGGCGTCGTAGGCCCGTAGAAACCATTCCCCGTCATACCCGTATTTCATCACGGCGTCCACCATGGCGTCCATATGTCCCTGGGCGTCCTTGGCTTTGGCGCTAAGGCCCTTGCGCTTGGAGATCTCCACGAATTCCTTGCCGGCGAATACGAAGAGTCCCGCGATGAATACCGACTCGGCCACCCGTCCGTCGGCGGTGCCGTAGGTCTGGAAGGATTCCCCCGGCTCGGTGGAGTGGCAGTTTAGGTTGAGGCAGTCGTTCCAATCGGCCCGGCCGATCAATGGCAGGCCGTGGGGCCCCAGATTGTTGACCACGTGATAGAATGACGCCTCGATGTGATCGTAGAGGGTGTGTTTACCGTCCTTGTCGTCGTCAAAGGGCGTGGGCTCGTCCAGTATGGAGAAATCCCCCGTCTCCTTGACATATGCCGCGGTGCAGAGTATCAGCCACAGGGGATCGTCGTTGAACCCGCCCCCCACGTTGGCGTTGCCCTGCTTGGTCAGGGGCTGGTATTGATGATACGCGCTCCCGTCCCGAAACTGGGTCGCGGCGATATCCAGGATGCGCTGTCTGGCACGCTCGGGAATCTGGTGGACAAACCCCAGGATATCCTGGGTAGAGTCCCGAAAACCCATCCCCCGGCCGATGCCCGACTCGAAGTAGGAGGCGCTCCGGGAGAGATTGAATGTCACCATGCACTGGTACTGGTTCCATATATTCACCATACGGGTCAGCTTGTCGTCGGGATGATCTAGGGTAAACCGGGAAAGCAGGGCCTCCCAGTTTTCCTTGAGATCCGCCATGGCATTGTCCACGGCGGCGCTGTCGGCGTAGGCGCCGATCATCGCTTTCGCCCGGGTGAGGTTGACCTTGCCCTCGGCGGTGAATTTCTCATCCACCGGATTCTCCACATACCCCAGGTTAAACACCAGGTCTTTTGTTTCCCCCGCCCCAAGGGTCACCTCCACGCAGTGGGAGGCGATGGGCGCCCAGCCGCTGGCCACGGAATCATGGGACTTGCCGCCCATGACCGCCTGGGGCTCGTGAAGGCCATTGTACAGTCCCACGAAGCTGTCCCGGTCGGTATCGTATCCGCAGAGGGGGGCGTTCACCGCGTAGAACGCGAAGTGGTTGCGACGTTCCCGATACTCGGTGATGTGATAGATGGCCGAACCCTCGATGAGCACCTCGCCGGTGCTGAAATTTCGCTGAAAATTGGTCATATCGTCATTGGCGTCCCACAGGCAGAACTCCACGTAGGAAAACAGCTTGATCGTCTTTTGACGGTCTGTGTGATTGGTGATACGCAGGCGGTGAATTTCGCCATTGTATCCCAGGGGAACCAGTGAGAGCTGCTCGACGCTGACGCCTCCGCGCTGACCCCGTATCCGGGTATACCCTAAGCCATGGCGGCACTCGTACTCGTCCAATTCGGCCTTGACGGGATGGTATCCGCAGTTCCACACGTCCTCCCCGTCCCGGACATAAAAATACCGGCCCACGCTATCGATGGGCACGCTGTTGTACCGGTACCGAAGGATCCGGCGCAGCCGCGCGTCCTTATAAAAACAATACCCTCCGCTGCTATGGGAGATCAGTCCGAAGAAGTCCTCGCACCCCAGGTAGTTGATCCACGGATAGGGGGGCGTGGGGGACGTGATCACGTATTCCTTATTGCTGTCGTCAAAATACCCGAATTTCATAGTTTCCTCCCGTAATGGTTTTAAAAACGTATGAATACATAATATAACAAGATTGGGCTGATGTACAATACATACATCAGCCCAATTGTGTCAATCAGACGCTATTGGCTTTGATTACTTGGCCAGCCAGGCGTCGTACTGCTCCTGCATGGCGGCGATCACCGTGTCGGCGCCGGCCGCGTCCAGTTCGGCCTGGAACTCGGGCAGCAGTGTGTCCACATCGCCGGTACCCGCGTTCAACTGGGGCGTGTAAACCAGGGAAACGGCCTGCAGCGCGGAGATCTCGTTGGTGACATCGGCGCTGTTGAATACGAATCCGAGGTTATTGAGCGGTGTGGCGGACTGGTTGTAGGCAGTGAAGTTCACGAATTTGTCCGGGTCCTCACCCTTCATGACATAGTTCATGAACTGGTTCGGGAACACCCACGTGATGTTCGGACGCCATCCGGTATTCTCTTCGCTGAGCTCGATCATGTTATCGTCGACCTTGGTGAAGTGGTAGTCTTCGATACCATAGTTCAGCAGATTGTTGAGATACTTGTCGGTGTTGGCAATCTCTAGAAGCATCGCGGCGCGGTCCGGATTTTCGCTGTTCACAGGAATGGCCATCATGGAGCCGTCGGCTTCACGGTTGGTCATCACGGCGGGGGTCACATCCACGCCGATCCACTCATAGGTGCTGCCCATGCTGTACTCGGCGGCCTTGCCGGGCTTCATGGACTGGCTGATGCAGAAACCCTGTCCGGATTCCAGATCGTTCTGCCAGTCAGAGTAGGTGTCGGCGTCGGACCGGATGTAGCCGGCCTCATAGTAGGACTGCATCGTCTTGTACAGGGCCTCGGTCTCGGGCATCTTGAACTGGTTCACGACGGTATTGTCGCGGTTGTCCGGATACAGAGCGCCGGGGATGTCATCGCTGGAGAAGGTATTCCAGTCCAGCAGACGGTAGCAGTTTTCACCGGTGGCGGTGACCAGGGGGATCATCTCGGGATGGGCCTCATAGACGGCGGCCAGGATGGGCTCCAGGGCCTCGAGAGAGTCAACGGACTCAACGTCCAGGCTCAGCTCATCCACGATGTCCTTGCGGAACAGGAAGCCCCAGTTGTGGGCCTGTTCTTTGTTGCACGGGATGGCGTAGTTGGTGCCATCGATCTGGGTGGCGTTCATGAAACTGTCGCCAATGATCTCGCGGGTTCCATACAGGATGCCACCCTCAGCCAGGTAGTCGTTCAGGGGAACGAACATACCGTCGGCGGCGAACTGCCGATAGGCAGGTGTGCGCGCCCAGCCGGAGGTGAAGCAGACGTCGATCTTCTCGCCGCCGGCCAGCAGGGTACCGACGGTATCCTGGTAGGGATCAAAATCCATGAAGACGATGTCAACGGTGGCGTTGATCTTGTCCGCCAGATACTCGTTGATCTTCTCCTCCACCATGTCCTGATCCTCTTGCTCGGTGGCGCCGATCACGTACCAGGTGAGCTCCACGGGCTCGGCGATATCGTCGGCGGTCCAGTTGTAGGCCGATTCCTCGGTCTCTTCCGCGGGGGCGGCTGTTTCCTCCTCCGCGCTCGGCTGCGTGGTGGCCTCATCCTCGGGGGTCTCGGTGGTCGTCTGCTGACAACCGGTGAGCACAAATGTGAACGCCAGCGCCAAGACAACCATGAGGCACAACAGTTTCCTTAGTTTCATGCGACTTCCTCCTTATCGTACTTGCTTAAACCGGGTTGCCCCGGATTTAGCCTTTTACAGCGCCTAATGTCAGTCCCTTCACGAAATACCGCTGGAAGAAGGGATAGGCGATCAGCATGGGACCCGTGCCCAGCACGCACATGGCCATCCGTGCCGCCTCCACAGGCGGCGAATCGAATATCTTGACGGACCGGGTGTCCTGGGCCATGAATTCCATATTGGACATAATGGAGTACAGCAGGTACTGGATATTGTATTTCTTCATCTCCCGGCTGAAATACAGGGGCAATTGGAAATCGTTCCAGTACACCAATGTGGTAAAGAGCGCGATGGTGGCCAGCCCCGGGATGGCCAGATGAACGACAATATTGAAGAAGATCCTGAATTCACCCGCGCCGTCGATCTTGGCGGACTCGATGACCTCCTGGGGTATGCTGGAGGTGAAGAATGTCCGCAGGATGACGATATTCCAGACATTGACCAAATAGGGCATGATCAGGACCCAGTAGCTATTGCTCAGTCCCAGCACCTTGGTGTAGACAAAGAACCAGGGGACCAGTCCGCCGCTGAATATGAACGTGATATAGGCGAACAGTGAGAATCCTCTCCGGTATCTCAGATCGGGCCGGGAAATGGGATAGGCGTACATGGCCATCATGCTCACACCCAGCAGTGTCCCCACTCCGGTCGTCAGGATGGTGACCATATAGGAGTGGACGATCTTGCTCGACTTCATAAACACGTACCGGTAGGCCTCGGTACTGAACTGCTGGGGGATCATATTGTACCCCTGCAGGATGATGGTCTTATTGTCCGTCAAAGACGAACCGATGATGATGAAGAACGGATAGATAAAGAACAGCGCGATCACCACGATGAACAGTATGTTCAGCAGCACATTGGATGTCCTCGATATCTGGTTGATTTCTCCTAGCTTGCGTTGTCTCATGATACTCGTCTCCTAAAAGAGGGATTTTTCCGGGTCAAAGCGCTTGATCACCCGATTGGCGATATACACGATGACCATGCCCACCACGGCCTGGTAGAAGCCCGCGGCGGCGGCCAGGCTCAAGTTGCTGTTTGACCCCTGCAGCGACCGGTACACATAGGTGTCCAGCACGTCGGTCCAGTTGAGGATGGCGGCGGAATTATTGGTCACCTGGTAGTGCAGCCCGAAGTCCGCGTAAAAGACCCGGCCGATGAGCATCAGAAACATGGCGATGATGACGGGACTCAAGAGAGGAATCGTCACGTAGCGGATCTGCTTCCACTTGCTGGCGCCGTCGATCAGGGCCGCCTCATAATACTGTTTGTCGATCCCCATCAGGCCGGAATACAGGAGGATGCTATTGTACCCCGTGTACCGCCAAAGCTGGGCGAAGACCAGTATGAAGGGCCAGTAGGGACCGGCGTCCTTGCTGTACCAGCGCACCGGGTCGATCCCCAGGGGCGCGAGTATGCTGTTATTGATAAATCCCCTGTCCACGCTCAAAAACGCGAAGAATATATAGTTGATCACGACCCAGGACAGGAAGAACGATACCAGCATAAAGCCCTGGTATATCCGGGCCATCGATTTGTTTCGCAATTCATTGATGGCGATGGCGCAGAACGCGGCCACCGAGATATCCAGTATGATAAATATCACATTGTACCCAACCGTGTTGCGCGTGATGGTGAGAAAGTCATTGGTATTGAAGAAGAACTTGAGGTTTTCCAGCCCGACCCAGGGACTGCCGAAGACGCCCTTCGCGGGATTGAACCGCACGAATGTGATGGACAAACCAAGCATCGGCAGGTAGTTGTTGATGATCAGAAACACGACGGTGGGCAGCATCATCAGATAGAGCGCTTTATTCTTACTCATCTCATACAGGAAGCCCTTAAACCCCTTGTGTTTCTGAATGTCGAACGCCTGTACGTTGGATGTCTTGCCTTTCAAAACCCAAACCCCCTATCTTTTTTTGTCGTAATCGAAGTGCTCGCGTACTGTCACCTATATTTGTAATATACATACAAGCCTATATAGAATAGACAGAATTGCTTTATCATTCACTTAATAGACCTTCCAGGAAATGGGCAAAAAAGTACAACAAAAAAATGCACGATCTCGGGCTGCCAATAAAGCCTCCCCCATATGAGGGAAGTGTCAGATGCTAGATAGAAATTTTAGTATTTTGCGGGGGGCGTAATGAATTTGACGCTATTATCTATCCCCCAGTCGCCTATTGGCGACAGCCCCCTCATCAGAGGGGGCCATGCGAAACGCTTTTTCAAGCCGAACATTCTTCTTAAAGAGAATAGATTTTGAATGGTCGTGAATTTCGTTTTCATGTAACAGGGCTCTTCAATAGTCTGATATCTATCCAATTTGGCATAAAAAAAATGCACGATCGTGATCGTGCATTTTTCCAGATACGACTTATCGTTACAAGGCCGAATCCCGGTAGGCTGTGGGCGGGACGCCCGTGATCTTCTTGAAGAGCCGGGAGAAATAATGGGGGTCGGGGATCCCCACCATTTCCGCCACCTCGTAGGTCTTGAACTGGGGGTCTTTCAAAAGCTCCTCCGCCCTGTTGATCCGGATCTCGTTTAAGAATTCGGTAAACGTCTTGCCGGTCTCTTTCTTGAACATCCGGCTCACATAGTAGGGACTGACATACACGTGGTCGGCCACGTCTTTCAATAGTATCTGCTGGTGGTAGTTCTCATGGAGGTACTCGATGGACTTCTGCATGATGAGCTTAAATCCCTTGTAATTGTACTGGTGGATGGACTCCACCACCTTCTGCGCCGCGTCCCTCAGCGCCTTTTCCCATGTCTCCACGGGCTCGCCGTCATCGGGCAGAATCGCTTTCAGGTCGAGGTTCACATCCTTGTTCCGCACAATCAGGGCCTTGATGGTATCGGCGAAGCTTCCCTTCCGGTCCGCTTCATCCAGCCCCTCCTCCGCCTCCAGGATGGTGCAGAAGGCCGTCATCCTCTCCTCCACCAGATTTTTCGATCCGGTGTCGATGGCGTCAAATAACAGTTTGCGGACGCCCTCGATCTGGGCGTGATCCTGGCTCTTATAGAAAGGCTCCAGGTCGCTGAAGAGTATGATGGCGTTATTGCCCAGATAGGATTTGTAGGCGATGGCCCGTTTGGCCTCGGTGAAGCGCTCATGGAGCTCGGCCAGTCCCTTCCCCTCCGAGCTTAGCGCGATGCTGATCCCCACCCCGAAGCTACTGAGGATCATCTGCTGGAGCTCATTGCACTGGGCCTCCAGTTTCTCCAGGTAGTCCTGTTCCTCCTGGGGGTGGATGATAAAGGCGGTCTGGTTCTGGGAGATGCCCACGCTGATGACGGTAAACTCGCTCCCCAGCATCTCCTCGAAGGTATTCATGATGCCGTACTGGTATGCCTGGCGGTTGTATCCGCTGGGCTCCTCCTCCGCGTTCTGCACCCGGTCCACCTCCACCAGGGCGATGGTAAACCGGTCCAGGGAGAGGTCGAACTGCCGCGTCCGCTCCTGTAACTCACGGGGGTCCACGATGAGACCCTGCATGATATCGTAGAGTACCTTCTCCCGGATCACCGGCATGTTCTGGTTCACCAGGCGCTTCATGTCGTCCAGGACCTTCTGTCGCCGCCGCGCGAAGTCCAGGGACTCCACGGCCCGGCATATGGACTTGCCCATGGCCTCCAGATCGGAGGGTTTCAGCAGGAAGTCGAAGGCCCCCACCTGGATGGCCTTTTTGGCGTATTCAAAGTCGCGGTACCCGGTGAGTATGATGACCTTGCTCCCCGGCAGCGTCTCATGGATATTCTCGATCATATCCAGACCGTTCATCCCCGGCATCCGTATGTCGGTGATGATGATCTCGGGCTTTAGTTCCTTGATCCTGTCCAGTCCCTCGATCCCGTCGGCGGCCTCGCCGCAGACGGCGCACCCGTAGGACTCCCAGGGTATGGTGTTTTTCAGGCCCTTTCGGATGATCGGTTCGTCATCGATCAACAGTACTTTGTACATCCGGCATCCTCCCAAACTTTTGTATATACGGGAACGTGATGATCACCTTTGTATAGCTATTATATTTGCTCTTGATGGATATGCCGTATTCCTCGCCGAAATACAGCTTGATCCGCCTGTTGACATTTTCGATCCCCACGCTCTTTTGCTCTCCCTCGGCCATCCCCACGAAATACTGGTCGCTGTCGATACTCAAGTTGGCGTTGATGGCCCGCACCTCTTCCTCGGTCATCCCCAGTCCGTTGTCGGTCACTTCCAGATAACAAAGCCCGTTTCGCACATAGCCCCGGATACTGATCTCGCCGCCCTCCCGCTTCTGATCGATCCCATGGTAGATGGCGTTTTCGATCAGAGGCTGGATCAGCAGGCGGGGGATCTCGATATACAAAAGCCGCTCCTCGATATCCTGCTTCATGGTGAGACGGTCCCCGTAGCGCTTTTTCAGTATATTGATATAGGTATCGATGTACTGAAGCTCCTTCTCCAAGGTGATCATGGCGCTGCCCCGGCCGATGCTGGCCTCCATGATGGTACTCAAATCGCTGATCATCTCGCTGATCTCATCCACGTGGTTCATCCTGGCGATCCAGTTCACCGACTCCAATGTATTGAACAGGAAATGGGGATTGATCTGGGTCTGGAGCGCCTTGATCTCCGCGTCCTTCTTCGTGATCTGCTCCCTATAGACCCGGTTCACCAGGCGGTTGGTCTCCTCCACCATGGTATTGAACGTGGTGGAGAGATACCCCAGCTCGTCATAGCGGTCCACGATAACATCGGCCTTGCTAGCCCCCCGCTGTACCAGACGCATGGCGTCCACCAGCCGTTTGATGGGACGGATGAGGTCGGAGGCGATATACAGGCTCAGGGCCGAGAAACAGAGAATGGCGATGACATTGATGATGATCAGAAGCCTGCGCAGTTCGTTGATCTCGCCGAACACCACATCCTTGCTGTTCCAGGAGATGATCCGCCAATCCAGGTCCGGGAGGTTGCGCTGGGATACCAGTATATCGGCGTCGTCATCGATGATCCACTGCTTGTTGGCGTCGATCTGGCCCCATACATTCTCATTGAGATTCAGGGGAGAATCCTCCCGGTTTGAGGCCACGATCTCCCTGTCGGCGTTGATGACATATACGTTCTGGGCCTCTTCCCCGGCCAGTCCTTCAAAAATATTCTTGATATACCCCCGCTCCAGGAGCATGATCAGATACCCGGACTCCACATAATCGTCGATACTGTAGATCATGCGGGCCATGTAGATATTATTCACCCGGCCCTCGCTGGTATCGAGGTACACGATCAGCCTGCCCTGGGCCTGCCGGGCGCTGCCGATGATATTGCCAAGAAGATCGCCCTCATCAAGAAGGGACCTGATCTGGACGGATTTGCTGTTGTCATCCGCCGTGGCCTTGATCCTCTTGTATATGCTGGCCAGACACAGGGACTGTATCTCGGGCCGGCTCATGATGGTGCGGTTGAAGATATTGTATACGGTCCGCGTGTACTGCTCCTCGAAATCCTGGGGTGAATCCAGCAGGTCGTAGATCGACTGCTCATAGAGGATGTCCTGGGAGTACAACTCCAGATGCTCAAAATAATCGTCCAGCCGAACCTCGATCATGGATAGGATGTCGTTGGTGTACATGATCGATTTGTCCTTCAGGACATCCGCGGATTTCTGATAACTCAAAAAGCCCGTCACCAGGATAGGCAGCAGCATCTGGACCACGAGCAGCAGCAGTAGCTTCCTGCGTATGGGCAGATTGCGGATGATGTCTCTGATCCTGTGTAAAACGCCCTTCATACCGCCTCCGGGTCCTTACCGGGCCTGCTTCATCTCGAGTACGGCCTTCTTCCACACCTGCTGGATGCCGATCTCGCCCTTCTGGAAAATATCGGGGAACCCCGGCACGATGGTCTGCTCCCATACGATGCGGTCCACGATGGAATCCGGGGGCGGGACCAGTTCATCCGCGTTGTTGATGAGGCCGACCCCCACGTCGTAGAGGTCGTTGGTCTCGTCCCTGTAGTGGGACAGGTCGATATTGCTGATAAACCCCGAATTGCTGGTCAGCGTCAGGGACGCCTCGGGGGATGTCAGCGCCTTCAGAAGCCGCAGGCTCGCGTCGCGCTTCTGCTCGTCCTTCTGTGCCTGGCTGCTCATGAAAAATGTACCGCAGCCCAGTCCGTAGACCAGCGGGTATCCGTCGCCCGACTCATCAATGGCGGGAAACGGGATGATCTTGACGGCGTTTTCCAGATGGGCGTTGTACAGATCGCTGGTAAACCAGGAGCCCTGGACGATCATGGGCGACTCCTGGCGCAGAAAGAGGTCGTTCCGCTCCCTGTCGCTCAGGCTGTACGCGTTCCGGGGAAACGCCTCCAGGTCATAGAGTTCCTTCATGATGCGCATGGCCCGGACATAACAATCACTCACGCCAGTCACAACGCCGTCACTGACGCTCTCCACCCCTTCCCGGCCTCCCAGCCGGGCGGTGATATTCTGGTATATATACGTGCCTTCCGGATTGGAATTGTAGGCGATGGGCGTGACGCCGTGCTCCCGGAATTTCACCACCGCTTCCTTGAGCTGCTCGTAATCCCTGGGGATGGAGATGCCGTAGGAGTTGAAAAGGGCCTGATTGACAAACAGCGCCTCGTAGATAATCTCCACCGGCAGCCCGTAGATCCGATCGTCGAAGGTGGTGTAGCTCCAGGCTTCGGGGTTGAATCTCTCTTTCCACGCGGGATCCGCGTCCAGTATGTCGGTGAGATCGGCGGCCTTTCCCGCCTCCACCAGCGCTTTCATATCGGAGCCGGGCCAGATGCCGAATACGTCGGGGGCGTTGCCGGTGGCGAAATCGGTCTTTAATTTGGGAAGGAAATCATCGCCGAACCGGGCGTCATTGATAATAACGATATCGGGGTTGGCCTCCATGAAATCCTGAAAGATGGTCTTTAGCGCTTCGGCGTTGGAGTCAAAACCGCCCCAGCTATTGAGAAACCGGATGGTGATCTGCTCGGAGGGCTGCTCCTCTCTCAGGGTATCCCCGGTCTCCAGATGCCTACAGCCGGATAAACACAGTCCGGCCGCAATCAGCAAAACTAGGCATAATCGGGTAAATCGCATGTCACATCCCCCCCTGCTATACGCTATTTTAACACAGTATAGCGATGAATTCACCTATCGCGCGATGGTTTGATATGTGCGTAAGGATATGGATGTCAGGCTAAAAGCGCCCCCACATAGTCCCGGACACTGCCGCCGCCGCGGCTCTCGATGAACGCGTCCATCTCCGAAATGATCCGCAATCCCGCCATGGGGTCCCCGATGGTGGCCGTACCCACCATGACGGCGGACGCTCCCGCCAGCAGGAATTCCACCGCGTCCTCCCCCGTCATGATCCCCCCCATGCCGATGACGGGGACCGTGACCGCCCGTGACACCTGCCACACCATCCGCAGCGCCACCGGTTTGACGGCGGGACCGGAGAGGCCCCCCAGCACATTGCCAAGTATTGGTTTTCTGGCTTTGGCGTCGATGGCCATGCCCAGCAGCGTATTGATGAGAGACAGGGCGTCGGCCCCTCCCTCGCAGGCGGCCAGGGCCATCTCCACGATATCGGTGACATTGGGGGTCAGCTTCACGATCAGGGGCTGTGCGGTTACGGACTTCACCGCCCGGACCACCTCGCGGACCACATGGGGGTCGGTGCCGAACTGGGCCCCGCCCTGTTTCACATTGGGACAGGAGATATTGAGCTCGATGAGCTGTACCGGCTGGTCACACAGCTTCTCCGCCACTTGGCAGTACTCGTCTATGGTGGTGCCGTTGATATTGGCGATGACGGGTACGCCCTTTTGGGAAAGCCAGGGTAGTTCCGCCTCGATGAAGGCGTCCACACCAGGGTTCTGGAGCCCCACGCTATTGAGCATCCCCGAAGGGGTCTCCGCGACCCGGGGCGGGGGGTTGCCCTCGCGGGCTTTCAGGGTCAGTCCCTTTACGCACACGGCCCCCAGCTTTTCTATAGGGTAGAATTGATCCACTTCCCGCCCGAACCCAAAGGTCCCCGACGCGGGAATCACGGGATTTTTGAGCGTAGTCCCGCAGAGTTCCGTCCGCAGATCACTCATCGAATAATACCTCCTGGCTGTCAAATACCGGTCCGTTGGCACACACCCGCTTGTACTCCCAGTCCTGAGGCGTGCCGATCTTGACCACGCAGCACAGGCAGGCCCCGATCCCGCAGCCCATCCGGGCCTCCAGGGAAAGCTGGCAGGGAATGCCACGGGGGTTCACGATCGCCTGGACCGCCTTCAGCATGGGGGTCGGACCGCAGGCCAATACCAGAGACGGGACCTGACCTCCATCGATCGCATTTTCCATCAGCGGCGTGACAAATCCCCGTTGTCCCAGAGAGCCGTCCTCGGTGGCGATATATACCTCGTCGGCGTACGCGTCAAAGGCTTGCTGGTAATAGGCCTTGTCCCCATCGGCGTACCCAAGATAGACGAACAAACGCCCATTGGGATTTTGCTCCTTATATACCTCGGCTGCCATCAATAGGGGCGCGATCCCCACGCCGCCCCCCACGAGCCAAAGATGTTTCTCCTCCTCGAATCGCAGAAACCCGTTTCCCAGGGGTCCCACGATGGAGATGGGCTCTCCCGGCACGATCTCGCAGACGCACCGGGTCCCGCCGCCGATGACCTGGACGATCAGATCCATCGTGCCTTTGTCCGCGTCGATACGGCTGATGCTGATGGGGCGCTTCAATATACGGGACCCGTCATGGGGGACCTCCAGATTGACAAACTGCCCCGTGCGGCTCTTACTCGTGATCTCGGGAGCATGAAGCGTCATCAGATAGATCTCTTTCGCGATTTGATCATTGCGTACGACTGTGGCTGTCTCGACCTGTTTCATCCGATCTCCTCCAGCGGGTGAAGTACCAGGGTATCCCCGTTCTTTCCCGCCCGTAGGCTGGCGACAAACGCCGCCGCCGTGTCCATGGATGTGATGCAGGGCACACCGTTTTCCACGGCGAGCCTCCGGATACGGAATCCGTCACGCAGGGGGTCCCGGCCCTTTGTGGGAGTATTAATAATGAGGGATACGTCGCCGCTCTTGATCATACTTTCCATATCGGGTTCCCCCTCGTGGAGCTTGTGGACCAATTGGGCCGTTACTTGGTATTTGCGCAAAAACCGCGCGGTCCCGGGAGTGGCCCAGATCTCGTACCCCAGTTCTTCCAGCTCGGAGGCCACCTCAACGGCCTCAGGCTTGTCCGGACCGGCTACGGTCAAGAGCACCTTCTCCTTTTTCACAAACTGGTATCCCGCCCCCGTCATACCCTTGTAAAGGGCCTCCCGGTACACGGGACTCACCCCCAATACCTCGCCGGTGGACTTCATCTCGGGTCCCAGACTGACCTCCACCTCGGGAAGTTTCTCGAAGGAAAACACCGGCACCTTCACCGCTACGACATCCCTATCGGGATACAATCCCGTACCGTATCCCATGTCCTTGAGTGGCTGTCCCATGGCGCACCGGGTGCTAAGCTCGATCATGGGCACCCCGGTGACCTTGCTGATATAGGGGACGGTGCGGCTGGACCGGGGATTGACCTCGATCACGTAGAGCTCTCCCCTGTGCTCGATGTACTGAATGTTGATCATCCCAGACACCCGCAGGGCGATAGCCAGCTTCTCGGTATAGCTTACGATCTTACTGAGTATCTTTTTTCCAATATTCTGAGGAGGATATACAGACATGCTGTCCCCCGAGTGGACCCCCGCCCGCTCCACATGCTCCATGATGCCGGGGATCAGGATATCCACACCATCGCAGATGGCGTCCACCTCGATCTCCCGGCCGATCAGGTATTTGTCCACCAGGACCGGATGCTCTTGCTCGCTGCGGTTTATGATGGACATATAGGCCTCGATATCGGCGTCGGCGTAGGCGATCTCCATCCCCTGGCCCCCCAGCACATAGGAGGGCCGCACCAGCACCGGGTACCCCAGCCGGTTCGCCGCCGCCACCGCTTCTTCCCGGGTAAATACGGTCTCTGCCCTGGGCCGGGCGATATCCAAAGACTCCAGCAGCGCCTCGAATTCCTTCCGATCCTCAGCCCTGTTGATATCCGCTTCGGCGGTGCCGACGATGGCATAGCCCGCCTCGCTGACCGCATGGGCCAGCTTGATGGCGGTCTGCCCGCCGAACTGGACCACCACCCCGTCAGGCTGTTCCAGTTCCAGAATGTTCAACACATCCTCCGCGGTCAGGGGCTCGAAATACAGCCGGTCCGAGATATCGAAGTCTGTGCTGACGGTCTCGGGGTTGTTATTGATGATGATGGTCTCATAGCCCATCTGCTGCAGCGCCCAGACGCAGTGGACCGAGCAGTAGTCGAACTCGATCCCCTGGCCGATGCGGATGGGCCCGGAGCCCAGGACCACGATCTTTTTTCTATCGCTGGGGATCGCCTCATTCTCCTGCTGGTAGGTGGAGTAATAATAGGGGCTCACCGCGTCGAATTCCGCCGCGCAGGTATCCACCAGCTTGTAGACAGGTTTGATCCCATGACTGGTCCTGAACTGCCGTACTTCGGCCTCTCCGGCCCCCAGCCATTTGGCGACGGCACGGTCGGAAAAGCCCATCTTCTTGGCCTTTTTGAGCATGTCCCTATCCAGGGTATCCAGGGAAAGGGACTTAAACGCCTCCTCCATCCCCACGATCCGGGAGAGCTTATCCAGGAAGAACAGATCGATCGTAGTGATATCGTGAATACTCCCGGCGTCCATCCCCCGGCGCAGGGCCTCCGCCACCACGAACAGCCGCTCGTCGGTCTGCTCACTTAGCCGCCGGGTGATATCCTCGGTAGGGATATCGGCGTAACCGGGGACCTCCATGCTGTAGAGGCCGATCTCCAGGGAGCGGACCGCCTTCAACAGCGCCTCCTCCACGGTGGAGCCGATGGACATGACCTCCCCCGTGGCCTTCATCCGGGTTCCTAAGTGTTTATCGGCGGATACGAATTTATCAAAGGGCCACTTGGGGATCTTGGCCACCACATAGTCCAGGGTGGGCTCGAAACAGGCGTAGGTCCTGCCGGTCACATCGTTGACGATCTCATCTAAGCCGTACCCCAGGGCGATCCGGGTCGCCACCTTGGCGATGGGGTATCCCGTCGCCTTGCTGGCAAGGGCGCTAGACCGGCTCACCCGGGGGTTCACCTCGATCACATAGTAGTCCATGCTCGCGGGGTCCAGTGCGAACTGGACATTGCAGCCCCCTTCTATCTTAAGGGCGTTGATAATATTTAGCGACGCGCTCCTAAGCATCTGATACTCAGCGTCCCTAAGTGTCTGGCTGGGGGCTACCACGATACTGTCTCCGGTGTGGATACCCACCGGGTCGATATTCTCCATATTGCATACGGTGATGCAGTTGCCCTTTTTATCCCGCATCACTTCGTACTCGATCTCTTTGTAGCCCGCCACCGATTTTTCGATGAGGACCTGTCCCACCCGGCTGGCCCGGATGCCGTCTGCCGCGATGCGCCGCAAGGCATCCTCGTCGCCGGCGATACCGCCCCCGGTGCCGCCCAGTGTATAGGCGGGCCGTACGATCAGAGGATACCCCACCTGCCCGGCGAAATCCAATGCCGCCGTCACATCGTTGGCGATGATGCTCTCGATGATGGGCTCATTGATAGCCTCCATGGTCTCCTTGAAGGCCTCCCGGTCCTCAGCCTTGTAGATCGACTCCGCCGGAGTGCCCAAAAGCCGCACGCCTTGTCTATCCAGGAACCCGCTCTCGCTCAACTCCATGGCGAGATTCAGTCCCGTCTGCCCGCCCAAAGTGGGCAGTATGCTGTCGGGCCTCTCCCGCTCGATGATCCGCTCGATAACCCTCGCCTGCAATGGTTCGATATACACGTGGTCCGCGATCTCGGGGTCTGTCATGATGGTGGCGGGGTTGCTGTTGATCAGCACCACCTCCACCCCTTCGTCCCGGAGCGCCCGGCAGGCCTGGGTGCCTGCGTAGTCGAATTCCGCGGCCTGGCCGATGATGATGGGCCCGGAGCCGATCACCAGTACCTTCTTGATATCGGTCTGCTTTGGCATCTATGCCTCCCTCTCCATCATCGTGATAAACCGGTCGAACAGATACCCCGTATCCCGGGGCCCAGGACAGGCCTCGGGGTGGAACTGGACACTCATAACCGGCTTGTCCCGAAACGCCATCCCTTCCACGGTATCATCGTTTAAATTGGTATGGGTGATCTCGATCCCCTTGTCCTCTATGGAGTCCGGGATAATGGTAAATCCGTGGTTCTGGCTGGTGATGTAGGTGCGGTCGCCTTTGATATCCTTCACGGGGTGATTGCACCCCCGGTGGCCGAATTTCAGTTTCTCGGTATCCCCCCCGGCGGCCAGGGCCAACAACTGATGCCCCAGGCAGATGCCGAATATGGGTATCCCCGTACCGATCAGTCCCCGTATAATCTCGATATCCTCTTCGTTTTCCTTGGGGTCTCCGGGGCCGTTGGACAGGAAAATGCCCTCGGGCCTGCTCGACAGTATTTCATCTATGCCGCTCCTGGCAGGGAACACGGTGAGGTCGCACGCCCGTGCCTTAAGGCTTCTCAGTATATTGCGCTTGATCCCGTAGTCCATCACCGCTACCCGATGGCCATTACCCTCTATTTTGTATGCTTTGGAGGCCGTGACCTCCTGGACAGGGTGCTTAACGCCCTGATTTTTAAGATCGTTGATAGTTCCCCTATCGGGTATTACATCGCAGATCATGCCCATCAGGGTGCCGTGGGTGCGGATCTTTCTGGTCAGGGCCCGGGTGTCGAGTCCCGCTATGGCAACGATATCATGTTCTTTCAGATATTCATCCAGGCCGCCGTCGCTCTTCCAGTTGCTCGGCTGCTCGCAATGCTCCCGAACGATGAATCCCCGCACCTGGGGCTTCGCCGACTCCGCGTCCTCCCCGTTGACCCCGTAATTGCCGATCAATGGGTATGTCATGTTCACGATCTGACCGCAGTAGGAGGGATCGGTCAATACCTCCTGGTATCCCGTCATCCCGGTATTGAACACCACTTCCCCGGTAACATCCCCCTCCGCGCCGAACCGCTCGGCCTCGTATACGCTCCCGTCCTCGAGTAGTAAATACGCCATCCGTTTCCTCCTATATTACCAGGGGCATACGCCCCGCTTGCGCATCGCGCCGGTGATATCATCCCGCATCCGTATGACTTCCGCCCGCGCCGCCTGTGCAAATTGGGCGGGGGTAAATTCATTTTTCCAGGGTTCCCGCATCCAGGCGCATAGCACACTCCTGGAGGCGTTGATGATGGCCCCGGTACCATTTTCATCAAACCCGCCAATAACGTCAGCGGCCCCGCCCCCCTGGGCGCCGTACCCCGGCACCAGGAAGAAGGTATGGGGCATGGTGGCTCGAAGTTCCGATAATTCCTCCGGGTAGGTGGCCCCCACCACCGCTCCGACCCGGCTGTATCCGGCGTCTTCGATCAGGTTCTTTCCCCATTCCCCGACCAGGTTCCCCATGTGCCGGTAGACCTTTTGGCCATTCTGCAAGATTTGGTCCTGCAATTGTCCCGAGGAGGGGTTGGAGGTCTTCACCAGCACGAATATGCCCTTATCATGTTTCGCGCACCGCTCTATAAAGGGCCGGATACCGTCCTCCCCCAGATAGGGGTTGACGGTGAGATAGTCCGCGTAGAACATCTCGTCCCTGGGTTGTTCCGTGGATAGGAAGGCTTCGGCGTAGGCCTCGGCTGTGGCGCCGATATCATTGCGCTTGGCGTCCGCCATGACCAGAAGACCCTTCTTTTTTGCGTAGGCCGCGGTCTCCAGGAAGCACTCAATCCCAGCCAGCCCCAGCATCTCATAATAGGCGATCTGCACCTTCACCGCCGGGACGTATTCGGATACGTGATCCACGATGGATGTATTGTATTTAAGGATCGCCTCGGCCCTGCGCCAGACCTCCCGCTTCCCCGGACGGACCCTGGCCTCGGGGATAAACTCAAACCGCGTGTCCAATCCCACCACCGTGGGGTTTTTCTTCTCCGCTATGGCCTTGATCAATCTATCCATTCAGTTCGTTTCCTCCAATAGGTGGACGGTCCTGCCGCCTACGATAGTGCGCAGTACCCGCCCGGTCAGCGTCTTTCCGTCGAAGGGGGTGTTCTTCCCCTTGCTGTAAAAGGCTTCTGCGTTCACCGTCCATTCCCGGTCGACGTCCGCGATGATCAGGTCGGCGGGTCCGCCTTCCTTAAGATACCCCGCATCCAGGCCCAATATCTGGGCCGGGTCCGCCGCCATCTTCTCCACCAACTGCTCCAGGCTAAACCCCCCCGTACGGACCAAGTTGGTCACCCCCAGGGCGAAGGCTGTCTCGAATGCGGATATGCCGTTTAGCGCCAGTTCGTACTCTATTTCCTTTTCGTCCCTATGGTGGGGGGCGTGGTCGGTGGCGATGGCGTCGATGGTGCCGTCGGAGAGTCCCTCCTTCACCGCTTCCACGTCCTCCGGGGTGCGCAGGGGGGGATTGACCTTGGTGCGGGCGTCGTACCCTGCGACCCAGGTATGGTCCGCCGAGAAATAATGGGGGCAGGTCTCGCAGGTGACGGCCACTCCACGTTCCTTGGCGTGACGGATAAGCTCAATAGATCCCCGTGTGCTCACATGGGCGATATGGACCCGCAGGCCCAGTTCCTCCGCGAGCAGTATTTCTCTGGCGACCATGGTCTCTTCCGCCGCCGCCGGGATCCCCCGAAGGCCCAGCACCGTGGACATATACCCCTCGTGCATCTGGCCCCCGGCAGCCAGGCTCTTCTCCTCGCAGTGGGAGATGATCAAAAGCCCCGTGTGGCTCGCGTACTCCATAGCCCGGCGCATGATCCCGGCGCTCATTACCGGATGTCCGTCGTCGGAGAGAGCCACCGCTCCCGCCGCTCTCAGTTCATGCATCTGAGTGAGGGCTTCCCCCTTCTGGCCCATGGTGACAGCCCCGATGGGGTACACCCGCGTATGGCCCACCGCGGCCGCCCGCTCCCGGACGTAGCGGATAGAAGCGGCGCTGTCCAGCACAGGTTCGGTATTGGGCATGCAGGCCACGGACGTGAATCCTCCCGCCGCCGCCGCCCGTGTGCCGCTCTCTATATCCTCTTTATATTCATAGCCCGGTTCCCGCAGATGGCAGTGCATGTCCACGAACCCCGGCATAACGTACTTCCCAACAGCGTCGATATTCTCGTCGGCGTCCAGAGTGCCGCCGACCTTCACGATGCGGTCGTCCTCTATATACACATCGGTACCGGGAAGGACTTTACCCCGCCCGTCTATGACTGTTCCACCCTTAATGCAGATCATGGGGCTCCCTCCTCCTGGTCATCAGATACAATAACGCCATCCGTACCGCGACGCCGTTCTTGACCTGTTCGTCGATCACCGACTCGGCCCGGTCAGCCACGTCGGACATCATCTCCACCCCCCGGTTGATAGGACCCGGGTGCATGATGACGGCGTCTTGTTTCGCGAGTCGCATCCGTTCATTGTTGATCCCGTACACCGAGGCGTATTCCCGTAAGGTGGGGATCAGTCCTCCCTGCTGCCGTTCTTTCTGAAGCCGCAGTCCCATGACCACGTCGGCTCCCTCTATGGCTTCCTCGACCCGGGTGCAGACGCGCGCCCCGGTCTTCTCTATCTCCACGGGCATCAGTGTGGCCGGTCCGCAGAGCCAGACCTCAGCGCCCATCGCTTGCATTCCCCATATATTGCTCCTGGCCACCCTGCTGTGGGTGATATCCCCTATGATGGCCACTTTCAGTCCCATTAGGCTGCCCCGTTTCCGCCGTACGGTGTACATGTCCAGCAGCGCCTGGGTGGGGTGCTCGTGCATCCCGTCCCCCGCGTTGATCACCGCGGCGTCCACATGCTTCCCGAGCAGATGGGGCGCTCCCGCCATGGGGTGGCGCATCACCACTACGTCGGTGCCCATCATCTGGATGGTGCGGCCCGTGTCGATCAATGTCTCCCCCTTGGCCACGCTGCTCGAACTGGCCGATATATTGGCGGCGTTGGCGCTCATGTACTTGGCCGCGAGCTCGAAGGACAACCGGGTCCGGGTGCTGTTTTCATAAAACAAAGTGACAATGGTTTTTCCCTGCAGGTGGGGCATCTTTTTCTGGTTTTGGTCCAGGATGCGCCGCATGGAATCCGCCGCGTCGAGTATCCGGGTCAATTGTTCGCGATCCATGCCCCGCAGTCCCAGCAGGTCTTTTTGTCCGATCATGACGATCCTCCGAATATTTTCAAACAACCTTTAAAAAAGGGAGCGGCTTTTGCCGCCCCCATAGGATTTACAGATTTTCTGGAAGGACCTTGTTCAATACAATTCCGATCAAGGCCGCCAGCGCGTACCCCGACAGGGTGGCTTCATTGGTGATGGGCAGTACCGCTCCGCCCAGGGCCATGACCAGCATGATGCCTACGATAATCATATTGCGGCTCTTCTTGAAGTCCACCTTGTTCTCAACCAGGGTCCGCAGGCCGACCGAAGAGATCATCCCGAAGAGGATGACGCTGACGCCGCCCATGACAGGACCGGGGATGGTCTTTAGCAGACCGGAGAACTTCCCGATGAAGCTCATGAGTATCGCGAAACAGGCCGCGATCTCCAGGGTCAGGGGATTGTAGTTCTTGGTGGCGGCCAGCACGCCTGTGTTCTCGCTGTAGGTGGTGTTGGCGGGCCCGCCGATGGCTCCCGCGAACATGGTGGCGAAACCGTCGCCCATCAGTGTGCGGTGCAGACCGGGCTTTTTCACGAAATCCTGGCCGACCACCGCGCCGTTGGCGACGATGTCACCGATATGCTCGACAAACGTGACGATGGCGATGGGCGCGATCAACAAGATCGCTTTCATCTCGAATTTGGGCAGGAAGAACTCCGGCACCGCGACCCACTTCGCGGCCTGGATCGGAGCGAAATCAATGATACCGGCGATCAGCGCGGCCCCATAGCCCACCACGATACCGATAAGGATGGGCACCAGCCGGAAAAATCCTTTGACAAAGATCGAAACAATAACGATGGCGGCGATGGTGGCGAAAGCGACCACCCAGTTGATCCACAGCGGGAACGTGGTCGCGCCGACTGCCACAGGTGTGCTGATCCCGGAGATAGCCACGGGCGCCAGCATCAGACCGATGGTGATAATGACCGGACCGGTGACGATCGGAGGGAAGAAACTGCGGATGGTCTCCGCGCCGAATATCTTCACCAGCAGCGCCAGCACCAGGTACAGCGCGCCCGCCGCGATGATACCGCCGGTGGCGTATGGCAGCGCCGCCGTATAGGCGGCCGTGCCCACCTCGGCGCCGTTCGAGTATATCTGGGTCACCGCCACGACGGCGCCCATGAACGCGAAGCTCGATCCCAGGAACACAGGTACCTTTCTACCTGTGATGAGGTGGAAAATCCACGTCCCGATACCGGCCGCGAACAACGCGACCGCGGGATTCAATCCTGTGATCAGCGGGACCAGCACCGTCGCCCCGAACATGGCGAACATATGCTGGATGCCCAATACGACGAGTTTCCCAGTCCCCTGTTTCTGAATGGCATTTGATGATTCCATAGTAACCTCCCTCAATGATGATATATAAAAACACCCGATAGGGGTGCCTTCACCGCGCCGCGATCTCGACCTCGTCGGTACCGTCGATCTCCTTCATACATACATGGACGACTTCCTCCTGGGACGTGGGGACATTCTTGCCCACATAGTCCGCCCGGATGGGGAGTTCCCTGTGTCCCCTGTCGATGAGCACCGCGAACTGGATGGTCCGGGGCCTGCCTATATCCATGAGGGCATCCATGGCGGATCGGGCGGTCCGTCCGGTGTACAGTACGTCGTCCACCAAGACCATGTCGAGTCCCGTGATCGGAAAGGGGATATCGGTGTCCTTCACGATGGGGTGGTCGTCCAGCAGAGACAGGTCGTCCCGATAAAAGGTAATATCTAAAACGCCCACCGGGACCTGGGTTCCCTCGAAGATCTCGATGCGCTCGGCCAGCCGCCGGGCCAGGGGCACGCCCCTGCGCTGGATGCCGATCAGCGCCAGCTCCTCCGTCCCCTTGTTCCGCTCTATGATCTCATGGGCGATCCTGCTTAGGGCCCTGTCCATGGCCGCATCGTCCATAATCCTCGCTTTTGTATCCATCAGATTCACTCCTTTGAGACACTTAATGCCACTCTGGTGTAGTTTCACCAATCCTTGTTCAAAATCTCGGGGACTTGGCCCATTCGGGGCTTTGGTCCCTCTCGATTTCGTTGCTTCGCAATACCGTATAAAAAAACCTTGCCAGACTCGGCAAGGTATAGACTTCTACCCCAATCATAGACGCATTGCGTCCATCGGTATGGATGTCACCTTGCCGGTCTCACGGGACCGGATTTAAAGGCACCGTATATCTCTATGGCGGATTGTACCACATATGGTAGTGGCTTGTCCAGCGTCTATCATGATTTTGTGGACATGTTTCTTAATTTTTCGACAAGTCCGGAAAAAGACTGGGGAGGCGGCGCTGTGAATTCCATCTGCTCCCCTGTGACGGGGTGTGTCAATATCAGCCGGGCGGCGTGTAGCGCCTGACCGGGCAGATTGAATTTCTGCTTCTTGCGTCCGTACACAGGGTCTCCTACCAGCGGGTGGCCGATGTGGGCCATGTGCACCCTGATCTGGTGGGTGCGCCCTGTTTGCAGGCGCGCCTCGATCAGCGTGTGCCCCTCAAACCGCTCCAGCACCCTGTACTCCGTGACGGCGGAGCGGGTGCGGCCCCGTTCTGTCACCGCCATGCGCTTGCGGTCCACGGGATGCCTGCCAATGGGCGCGTCCACGATACCCGTATCGTCCCTGATGACCCCCTCGGTCACGGCGAGATAGATCCGCCGGGCGGTGTGGGCCTTGATCTGGGCGGCGAGGCCCTTGTAGGCGGCGTCGGTCTTGGCGGCCACCAATAGCCCCGAGGTGTCCTTGTCGATCCTATGGACGATCCCGGGCCGCATCACGCCGTTGATACCGCTAAGCCGTTCGCAGTGATGGAGCAGCGCGTTGACCAGCGTGCCGTCGGGATTGCCCGGAGCGGGATGGACCACCATGCCCTGGGGTTTATTGATGACGATGATGTCGTTGTCTTCATAGATAATATCCAGGGGGATATCCTGGGGCTCGGCCTCCAGAGGCTTTGCCGGCGGGATGGAAAGGATGATCTCATCGCCGGGGGTTACCCTGTACTTGGGCTTTTGTATAGCGCCGTTGACATGGACATGTCCGTCCTCGATGAGGTGCTTAAGATAAGAGCGGCTATATTCGGGCGCGAGCCCTGACAGTACCGTATCCAGCCGGCCCGTCTCGGTCCGGATGGTGAACCTCAGGGGTTCGCTCACCGCTTCTTGGCCTCCGGGGTCTTGCCGCTCATAAAGATAATGTACCAGGCCAGCAGTATGGTCCCTATGACGGTGGCCGAGTCGGCGATATTGAATACGGGATAGTCGATGAACTTCACATGGATCATGTCCACCACGTATCCATATAGGACCCGATCGATGAGATTGCCGATGGCGCCGCCCAGTATGACGGAGAGGCTGACCCGCAGAAGGGGCACCATGTTTTTCTCCCGGATCAAGAACACGATGATGCCGATACACACCACGGCGGTGACGCCGATGAATATCCAGCGGCCGTTCTGCATAATCCCCCAGGCCGCGCCCCTGTTCTCCACATAAGTGAAATGAAACACGTCCTTGATGACGGGGTAGCTGCCGATGGGTTTAATATACTGTACGGTGAGCCACTTGGACACCCTGTCCAATATCAATACGCCCAGCGCGATGATGACTGTGGTAAGCATGCCGTATCCTCCATATTGATGGCTTTTCGATGAATGCCTATCCATCATACCAGCTTTTATAACCGTATGCAATGAAAGGCCCGGAGGGCGTCGTACTCCCCGCGGTACGTTCCCTTTTGGAACCGTACCACATTTGGATGATTGCTACGCAATACCAAAAATAAACGCGCTCATAAGAGCGCGCTTATCTACAGTCATTGTGTTAATCGTCACGGCCTATGATAAACCCCTCGTCCGACACCGTGTCCTCATCATTTCGAAGCGCCGAGTAATGCTGTATCTCCCGGATCAGGGCGTCGGCGTCGTCGATCTCCTCTTCGTTCTCGCCCAGTGGCTCCGCGGGGGGTTGGGACGTACCGAAATAATCCGTATCATCCGCCTGTGCCGGCTCGTCGTTCGCCGGTTCCAACGGCTCCGGGCGCAGGTCTTGGATGGGCTCCGGCTCCGTTTCTCCTATCGGCTCTGGCTGCCGCTCCTCGTACACGGCCTCCTGTGATGACTGCGGGGCCTGGGTTTGCTCTTGTTCATCTGCCGGCTCCATAGACTCTTGCCGGAGGTGCCCCGGAGTCAGCGGCTCTTCTCGCTCCTCCAGGGGAGCGTTGGAATCCTCAGTCTCCTGGGGCGGGGCGTCGTATTCCTCCCCCGCCGCGGCGGCCAGTTCGGGCTCATCCCCGTGTGGGTCCATGAGTTCCTGGTCCGCGTCCTCCTGGCTCTGGGCCTGGGTGGCTGTGGTATCAGAATGCACCCTATTGCGCTGGGCGTTGATATCCGCGGTCTCCTGGCGGAAAAACTCGAGCTGGGCTTCCAAAAGGGCCACAAACCGGGACTTGAATACGGCGGCCGCCTTGCGAAGCTCCAAATCCATCTTTTCGGCCTGCTCGATCTGACTGCCTGCCCGCTCGATGATATCCCGGGCCTCCCGCTGGGCGCTGTCAATGATGAGAGCCGCCTTCTTCCGGGCGTTGTCCACCACCTCCTCGGCAGTGTTCTGGGCGGTCATCAGGGTCTCCTTGAGGGTCCCTTCCAGGCTTTTATAATGCTCCAGACGCTCGGAAAGAGTCTGGATCTTTTCTTCAGCCGTTGCATTGGCCTTCTGAAGCTTTTCATATTCATCCACCACCTGGTCGAGGAACATGTCCACTTCTTCTTCGTCGTAACCTCGAAAGCCCTTGCTGAATTCCTTGTTGTATATATCCATCGGTGTCAGTGCCATTGCGCATTACCTCCTATACGTCATACCAAAAAGTAGATCCGCTGGATCAGCATCCTCAGCAGATAGATCGCCAAAATCGCCAGCATCGGGGAAAAGTCGATGGGAGAATTCCCCGCAAACCGCCTGAACAACGCCCGGAAGGGGCGCAGAAACGGCTCTACCATGCGGTCCAGAAAGGATTTGATCGGATTATCGGGACGCAGAAACCAGGACAAAAGCGCGTTGATGATGATAGCCCAGGAAAGTATGTCGAGAAAATACATCAATACAACGAACAGAACCCTCACACTTCGTCCTCCCATTCCTCATAATTAACGCCCTGTCCATGCCGCAGGGTATAGAAATTCTTGCCCTTGCTCTCTTCGGGAATATTCCCGGCGATATCGATATGGCGGGGGGCGACGACGAAGATGCCCCGGGCCACCTTCTGGATGGTCCCCTCCAGGGCGTAGACCGCGCCGCTGATGAAGTCCAGTACCCGCTGGGCAAGCTCAATGTCCAGGGTCTCCAGATTGATAATGACCGGCTTTCGCTCCTTGAGGTTGTCCACGATATTCTGGGTGTCGTCGTAGGAGACCGGCTGGTACACCACCACTTTGCCGTAGGAGGGGATGTGCCGGATATCCACCAGACCGGCTTTTTTGCCCCTGGCCGGCTTCCGAGTATCCTCGAAGAGTTCTACCTCTTCCTCCTCATAGTACTCCTCGGCCTCATCATCCTCTTCCTCGATGGATGTGGACTCAAGCCCTATGATATTCAAGAGTTTATCCAAAACTTTCCCTGCCATACCCTGCCTCCTATCTGTATACTCGCTCACCGAATAGGGCCCGGCCGATCCTGACCATGGTGGAACCCTCTTCTATAGCGACTTCATAATCATTGCTCATACCCATGGAGAGATACCGCATGTCCACATGGGCATAGTCCATGTCCGCGATGCTATCATACAATATTTTGGCCTTTTTGAAAACTGGCCGCGCCGCCTCCGGATCACTGACAAAGGGCGCCATGGTCATGAGTCCCATGATTTTGAGATGGGGCCTCTTTTCCATCTCCTCGACGAAGGGGATCACCGCCCCCGGTTCCATGCCGGACTTGCTGTCCTCCCCCGATATATTCACCTGCAGGAGGACCGGCTGCACGGTATCCCGCTGTCCGGCCCGCTTCTCTATCTCATCGGCGAGACTGAATCTGTCCAGTGAATGGATGAGCCACGAGGTACCGATCATGTCCTTGACCTTGTTTCGCTGCAGCTGTCCGATGAGGTGCCAGTGGACATCCTGATCGATCAGGGCCTTTTTCCGGACAATCTCCTGGGGGCGGTTTTCCCCCAGATGCGTCATCCCCGCGTCGATCCCCGCCTCGATGAGGCCGATCGCCACGGTCTTGGTCACCGCTACCAGTGTTACCTCGGATGCGTCCCTGCCCCTCCGCCGGCAGGCTTCCTCTATGGTATGCCGCACATGGGCGTAATTTTCAACAATGTGATCCGTCATCCTATCCTCCGGTCAATCCCTAGTATACACCACAACGCCGGGGGAAAGTCCCTCCACGTCTCCTGCGGCGCTGACCACCGCGTAATCATCCCCGCGAGCCTCTATATTGACCTCCACGGGGGTTTTCTGCCCGTCGTACTCGATCTGAATATAGTCGCGGCCATTCTCCCGGTACAACGCCGATAAGGGGATATTGATACCAGTTGCCGTTTTTACGATACGCACGTACCCGTACCGGGAGCGGGTGGGAGGTCCGTCGGGCCTAAGCAGGATCAGATCCTTTCCCTGCCCCTCCGCCGTCCGGATCACCTCGGCGGTGATAGCCTCATCCTCATCGCTCCACCGGACCGAGACGCTATCCCCCGGATACAGCCCCGCGGCGCTGTCCGCCTCCACTGCCAGATACCACTGGGTATCGTAGATGATCTTGAAAAACGGCACTTCGGCGGCGGGAGCCGCATCGGGCTCCTGTTCCTGTGCTCCGAGCCATTCCTCCATATCGGCGGGGGG
>Ga0207799_100209_pt1 | contig 41957 bp, 31 predicted proteins | sample TtanPargueraPR_4_FD_187742 | JGI IMG/M metagenome (GOLD analysis project Ga0207799, IMG submission 187742) | Aerobic enrichment media microbial communities from Bioluminiscent Bay, La Parguera, Puerto Rico - Tt and M2 (SPAdes) | ecosystem: Environmental > Aquatic > Marine > Unclassified ...
CCCCGGCCAATGGCGGCCGAGGCCCCCAGGATGCCGCTGAACCCGTCTTCCTGCTGCCGCTCCTGGCGGAAGGCCTCGATCTGGTCTTCCTTGTGCACCAGTTCGGTCACGTCGGTCAGGGTTTCCACGGCGCCGATGACCTTGCGGGTGGCCCCCTCGAGCAACGAGGCGTTCTTGATGACGTACACCGGCCGGCCGTCCTTGCGGGTCATGCGGCAGCGGTTGGCATTGACGCGCCCCGTGCGGAACAGGTCGCACCAGTTGCGGTCCTTGGCGTCCCGTGTCGTTTCACAGATATTGCAGCGCAGGAGCTGGCAGCTCTGGCCCACGGCTTCCGCACGGCTATAGCCGGTAATCGTTTCAAAGGCGCGGTTGACTGAAACGATCCGCCCCTGCCGGTCAACGATCATGACCCCGTCGCGGATGGTGTTGACCACGGTCTTCCAGTGAAAATTGAGATCCTGCTCGCGCATAAAATCACCGTTAAAATTTAACAATCGTTAAAATGTTTTTAACACTTTTTACACTCATCGGAACCTTCTGGCAAGCACCCAAAGGATATTCCCCGATTTTTTCGAAGCCCCTGCCCGCGCGGCATTGACAGCCATGGAGCTCTCTTGGCGGCCCCTGCCCGGCTTCTGGCACCATTATTGCCATACGATAGCCCCTTACACCCTTGGCGCATCACGAATGTTACAGCAACTTACCCGGTTTCACGATGAAAACCGGTCACCACATGGAGGAAAATTCGCATGGAAAAAACCGATGTCCTTATTGTAGGCGGTTCCGCCGCCGGTCTCATGGCTGGACTGACGGTCAAACGGCGTCACCCGGAAAAAGAGGTCACGATTGTGCGCAAGGCCAGCAAAACACCGGTGCCCTGCGGGATTCCGTATATCTACGGCACATTGAAAGCAGTGGAAAAAAACCTTATCCCGGACGACAACTTCATCAAGCAGGGCATCCGCATGCACACCCTGGCGGTGGAATCCATCGACCGGGGCAACAAGACCGCCGATCTGGCCGACGGCACCCGCATTGCCTACGACAAGCTGATCCTGGCCACCGGATCCCGTCCGGCCATGCCGCCCATTCCCGGCATGCAGACCGGCAATGTTTTCGGCATCAAAAAAGAGCCTGAATACCTTGCCCAAATCCAGAAAACCCTGGAGTCGTCCCGCAAAGTGGTGGTGATCGGCGGCGGCTTCATCGGGGTGGAGATGGCCGAGCAGATCGCCAAAATGGCCCCGGCCAACGGGGATGCGGCCAAGGATGTCAGCCTGGTCGAAATGCTGCCCAACTGCCTGATGCTGGCCTGCGAGCAGGAATTCTGCGCCGATGCGGAAACCGAGCTGCGCCACCTGGGCGTCAACGTCATGACCAATGCCCAGGTGCAGGCCATCCAGGGCAATGGCAAGGTCACCGGTGTCCAACTGGCGTCGGGCGAGACGATCCCGGCCGATGCCGTGGTGGTGGGTATCGGGGTCACGCCCAACATCGACCTGGCCCAGCAGATCGGTCTGGCGGCCGACCCGCGCCTGGGCGTCAAGGTGGACGCCTACATGCGCACCGAAGACCCGGATATCTTCGCGGCCGGTGACTGCGCCACCAAATTCTCCTTCTTCGACGGCCAGCCCACGGGCATCCGCCTGGCCTCGGTGGCCTGCAGCGAAGGCATGATCGCCGCGTCCAACCTCTATGATCCCCTGCGCAAAAGCATGGGGGCCGTGGGGGCGTTCGGCACCATGGTGGGGGAAAGCTCCATCGGGGCGGCGGGCCTCACCACCAAAGCCGCCGACGACGCCGAGATCCCCTATGTGGTCGGCGAAGCGGTCTTCCCCAACCGCCATCCGGGGGCCCTGCCGGGCTGTGTCTGCGACATGAAAGCCAAGCTCCTGTTCCACAGCGAAACCGGCAGCATTATCGGCGGGCACGTGCGTGGCGGGGATTCGACGGCCGACATGGTCAACATCGTGGCCGCCGCCATCCAGGGCGGTCTCACGGCCGAAGAACTGGCCACCATGCAGTATGCCACCCACCCGCTCCTGACCGCATCCCCGCTAGGATACCACGTGATGCTGGCGGCCGAGAATGCCACGGCCAAGATGAACGGAAAAAAATCAGCCTGAAAATAGCTTCAATCACACAAAAAAGGGGGCGGTTCGCGAACGCGGACCGCCCCCTAATTTTTTCAGCCTATTTTTTCAGCCCATCGTGGATAGGCATAAACGCCGTGGGTTTTGAGCCGCCTTAACGATCCGGACTTTTCTCCTTTTTTTCATTTTCTTTCAGGGAAAAAGAAGAGATGGCACCGTAAAAAAAATCGAACTCCCTGCCTCGACGTCATTCCGGCGGAAGCCGGAATCTATGGAGATCAACATGACAGAGATTTGGGAAGTTGATGGATTTCACTCGCCCCCTGGAATCCTCGGCCCCTCGAACCCTTTTAACGCTCCCCACGCTTTGGGGGGGCGTTCAGGCTTCAAATCCCAAAACGCTTCTTCTCAAATTCCGTAAACTCCCTGATTTCAACCATGCGGGCCGAATTGGGCTTCCAGCTTTTTTCCATGAAATCGTAGGCCTTGCCCTCCTCCAGATAATAGAAGATGAACCCTTCCCGTTCATCCCCTTCCTGGTCTTCCTTTTCATATTCGTAGAGATAGTCGGGATAGCCTTTTTCCAGGATGAAATTGTCGATCGCACCGCCCCGGTAATCGATGATGGCCTGAACTCTCTCAAAACCAAAATTTTCAGCCTTTGCATCCACCTTCAGATACTGATCCCGGGCCTGTGCTTTGGTGTATCCATGCTTGAAACCGGAACAACCGGTGATCATGGCGACTGTCAACAAGAAAAGAATCGTTAAAAGGACCTTTTTTTTCATTGTTTATTTTCTCCTCTCCAAAGCAGTTGATCTGTGGGCTGTATTTTGGTCAACTGTATTTCCGCCCCCGATGAATAATATACCCTTCTTCATGCCGGCCGTTCGGGTCGTGGTGGGTCCAGTGGATCACCCCGCCCTTCTCGTTCCATTCGTACTCGCCGTAAAACGCCACGGTATCTCCCTTGACCAGGGCGTCGATGCGGGGGGCCAGGTCGATATTATGAGCAATCAAAATGGTCTGGCCGAAGTTCAGTTCCACAATGAACCGCTGGTGCCGGCGGCCTTTGGTGTCGTCGGCCAGAATGGCGACAACGGTCCCCTCGCCCCGGACCTGCACATCGCTTTGCCGGTTTTCGAAGGCCTGCCGGATCCGGCTGTTACCGGCGGGGGATTGAACCTGCGAAGAATCAAAGCGATTGAAAATTTCCGGATATGAATTGAAAAGGAGGTAGGCGCACAGGCCGAGCACCACCAGAGGGAATAGTTTCTTCATCGAGCCACCATATGAATACCTAAGATCTTGGAATAGAATTTGTTCTGAGTCTTGAATTCCATTGCCGCAACGTTGAATGAATTATCGAAGCTGTGGGCGTTTTGCAACCATATCGCCTATCCGTCCCTTTTTGTGGCGAAGCAGACTGTCACGCCGGGTTGCTGTCTGAATCGCCGGTTATGGGGATGTGACCGAGGCGATCCTTATGGAGCCCTCAGGGCTTGACCGATATCCTTTTCGATTTTCACCACCACCATGGTAATGTCGTCTTCGATTCGGAAACCGTCCTGAAACGCCGCGACGGCATCAAATACCGCATCGAGAATCCCTTGGGCGCTGCCATCCGCGTGCTGGCGAATGACCTGATAAAACCTGCTTTTCCCAAAGATCTCGCCTTTCCGGTTGCCTGCTTCCCATATACCGTCCGTGCCGAGAATAATGATTTGTCCCTTTTGAAGGTTACCTCGCATCTGCGGCAAAAATGGATAATCCGGGTCGATACCGAGCGGAATGCCTTTGCCCTTGAGCTCGGAGAATTCCCCGCGCGGGGGATCGTAGAGCAAGGCCGGATCATGGCCGGCGCGCACCCAGCCCAAAGCCCCCTTCTCCAGGTCGACGACCAGGAAAAACAGGGTCATGAACTGGCCGCCGTTTTCGATATCCATCGCCAGGTGCCGGTTCACATCCGCAACGATCTTTTCAATACCGTCCGGGGTCGAAGCGCGCAGCCGCAGGAAAGCCCTGGCCGTGGTCATGAGAAGCGCGGCGTGGACACCGTGATCGGAAACATCGCCGACAACGACGCCGACTTTCCGGCCGTTGACCTCGGGCAAGCGGATGTAGTCAAAGTAATCCCCCCCGGTTTCATCGCAGTACAAACTCTTTCCGGCAATATCCAGACCGTCTATTCGGGGGGCCTTGGCGGGCAGCAACTTCAGCTGGACTTGGTGCGCCAGCCTGAGGGAATGCTGCATCCGCTCGCGCTCTTTCAGCCCGTCGGTCATTTCATTGATGACATCGCCGGCATAGCCGATTTCATCGTTGGTGGTGACACGGACTTTTTGATCCAGGTCGCCCTGGTGAACACATTTCAGGGCCCGGATGATACCGCTCATGGGGCGGCTCAAGCCAATACTCACCAGGATCGTCAGGCAAATCCCAACGGAAAGCGATATCATGCTGTTCGTCACCACGGCCGAACGCATATGGACGAGCAACTGGCTGTCGGCAAGGTGGGTGCCATAGGTCCCCTGGACGATAAACAACAACGCCAGAAAGGGGATCAAATTGACGGCGAACAAATAGGCGGTCAGACGGGTGCGGATGCGGACCCGTGCGGTCCCGGGCATCATGTAGAGTCCGCCTTCCGGGAACAATCGCGGCTCCAGGGATTTTTGGAGGACCTGCTCCAATACGAAAAACGCTGCGGTTGAGGAAATGAGCCCCACGAGCAAGTTCTGGAAAAAGACGCGTCCAGCAGCCAGATCGATGGTGGTGAAGTGCCGGTAAAGCCAAAAATAGAGGATTGCAGCGGCTGTCCAGAAAACAAAATCAATCGCGACAATCACGAAAGGCGCATTCAGCAAACATCTCTGGGCGCTGATCCTTGCGGCTTCAGATCCATCAGGGCCAACCGGCCAATGCTTCAAATAGCGCCGAAGCGGTTGCTCGTATAGGATCTGTACCAACCCCATCAACCCATAGAAGACGGGTATGCAGATCATGTTGATGCGGTGGGCAAAGTCGGCAATCTCATAGAAAGGCGGCGAAATGGATCGAAAACTCAGCAGGATAATGACCCAGGCGCCAATGACATTGGTAAACAAATTATAGAAGAGCATCCGATTCCGGAGTTTAAAGCTTTCCATGGCGGTCATTTGAAACACCTTTCCCGTGTTCGACGGTTGGCAAGCTTTTTATCAGCAGGGCGTCTTGCGCGCCCCATAATCAACTCAGGAATGCCGTGGCAGGATAGCTTCAGAAGGAAATCAGGCAAACTAAGCCGGTGGTGGCAGCAGGAGTTCGGAGCAAAGGGGCCGAGGATTCGAGGGTTCAAGGAGTCAAGTGAAGAAAGACCATAGGATACGGGGGTAAAGACCATAGGATCCGAGGATTCAGGGACTCAAGGGATAAAGTGTGACTGGTATGAAAAAAAGCGCCAAGCTCAAAGCGTCAAGCTGAAAGCGAGAGACAGAAGAAAGGGGCTGCGTCCCTGGGAATCTTAAGATTTACCGCTTTTGATTTCCACTGGTCCCCTCGGACCCTTGAACCCTGGAATCCTGCCGTTCTCGCCCCCTTGGACCCTTGGCTCCTTGAACCCTCCTCCTCTCGCCCCTCGCCCCCTTGACTCCTCGAATCCTTGAACCCTGCTTTCCCCCCCTCAACACACACGAAACACATAAACACGATGCATCAGGTCGGGGTCTTCCAGCGGCAGTCCGGGAAATGGCTTGGTTTTCTCAACAAGCTGCCATTGACCGTCGTTTTCCAGCGCTTCGAATTTGTCTTTATACCCTTTTAGCGCGTAGACATCTTCCAGCAGGCTGAAAACAATACAGCCGCCCGGACACACCACACGCACCAGCTCATCGAAGGCGCCGGCAGGCGCATGGCCGGCAGTGAAGACTCCCATAGACTGACAGGCACCGAAATGGTCGGAGGGGAAATCCAGCTTCTCGCCCAGGACCATTTGATTGAGATCTTTATAGACACCACGCGCGCTGGCCTTGTCCAGCATGCCCCTGGACATATCGATACCGACCTGCCCCCGGTACCCCAGCGCATCGAGGATAGCTCCCATCAGACCCGTTCCGGCCCCGGCATCGAGAATCGGCGCGGTCTCCGGGGCCACATATTTTCCCAACAGCCCTGCGGCAACAGCCGGAATCGTATAACCGAAGGCCGTGACATGCGCGTCGTATTTCTCAGCCCACTGGTCGTAAGCCGCTTCCAGATCGCGGTTGTCTTTGGCGGCATACACTTTCTGTAAGAATGCGGTGCTTTCGTCCTTGGCCATCCCGTCGTCTCCTCCTTTTAGCCCATCATGGCAAGTTCATAAGTTCAAGGCAGCTTTAAGCTTGTTAAAAATACAATTGGGGTGGTCACTTTTTCAGGTTATAACCTTCTACGCCAAGTGAGTGGTTGTTGCTTGGCAAAGCATAATTACATGGACGTCACGGCGCTCTTCGCTCCATCCCGTCCGCTGTCCTTTGTATGTGTTTTTTATCTTTCATCGACTATAATAATTTTATAAATCGTTTTTTTCAGAATGCTGCTCATCAAAAAAGTCAGGATGAACACTAACATTATTGCCACAGAAACCAACGGCGGGAAATTTATGACTGAATTTCTAAATGCCAGGAATATAAGTCCCATAGCCATTGGAAAACAAATGCCCCAGAAAAGAAGAATGCCTTTTGGGGTAAATGATATGGAACGATTGCAATTGGGGCAATTCCAAACCCTTGGTTTCAGATCAATCCAAATGGTTAACCTTGCAAATGAACTGATGATTGATTGGGCTTGATTGCATTCTGGACATTTTATCATAATTTAATTTTTATGACCGGCTTGGGAAGGGATGTTTCTGAAATACTTGGACTATCTGGTATTACAAAATGACCAGAAAATCAAGATAATGCCTATAACATATGGATTTCTTCAGTGAAGCTGACTTTAGAACGAATGGCAAAGAGACAAAATCGAGGGATTCAGTCTAAACCTCATGGTAAACAATCCATTATAATGTCTTAGCATTTCACGCGACCCCTTGAATCCCCGATCCCTCGAATCCTTCCAATTCCCCCACTCCTCAAGATGGGATCCACCATGATGAAGCCAGTGCGGCCCCTTACCCTTACCTGGACAAAAAGCTTACGGGTGTCACCTGACGCCCCTATTATTGTCTCCTCACAGTTTACAGCCTGGAAAAAATACTGACATTCGCCCCCTGTCAGGCCACCATCGCCCCCACTGGCCACCCCGCACTAACTATTCGTTATCCATATAAAAATAAACTTTTCACCATTCTTCCAGCATAGATGGCACTAGCTTTGCTCTGGGCTTCATGTCGGATTCGCCCGGCTTGCCTGTGCACCCCTGGACGACCCGGCGACAGCGACTTTTCACCGCGGAGGTTCCTCATGCTCAGTTCACCTGTCAAAAAGGATTCCTGGCAACAGCGCAAGATCAAGTGGGACGAGATTGACCGCTACATGCAGGGCAGCCGGGATTTTATCGACGACCATGCCCTATTCGAGGCCCTGGCCCTCAACCCTTCTCCGGACCCGGTCAGGATCCGGGAGATCATCGCCAAGTCCCTGGCCATCGAGACCCTGACCATCGACGAGGCGGCCGATCTTCTCAATGTCAGCGATCCCGAATTGCTGGCCGAGATGGAAGCGGCGGCTGGCCAAATCAAGAAGAAAGTCTACGACAACCGGATCGTCACCTTCGCTCCGCTCTACCTGAGCAACCTCTGCGTCAACAACTGCCGGTATTGCGGATTCCGCCGGGAGAACAAAGGCATCAAACGCCTGACCCTCTCCATGAGCGATATCCGGCGCGAGACCGAGGTGCTGTGCGGCGACATCGGGCACAAGCGGCTGATCGTGGTGTACGGGGAACATCCGGTGTCCGACATCGACTACATGGTCAACTCCATCGATGCCATCTACGGCGTCACAGTGCCCACCCGTCGAGGCTGCGGCCAGATCCGGCGAGTCAACGTCAACGCGGCCCCCCTGTGCATCGAAGACCTGAAACGCCTGCATGCCGTGGGCATCGGCACCTTCCAGGTCTTCCAGGAGACCTACCACCATGCCACCTACGCCCGCATGCACCCCAAAAACACCATCAAGGGCAATTACCAGTGGCGGCTTTACTGCATGCACCGGGCCTACGAGGCCGGCGTGGACGATTTCGGGATCGGGGCCCTCTTCGGCCTGGCCGACTGGCGCTTCGAGGTCCTGGGCCTGCTGGCCCACGCCCACGAACTGGAACAGGCCGTGGGCATCGGGCCCCACACCATCTCTTTCCCCCGCCTGGAACCGGCCGAGAACACCCCGTTCATCCAGGATACCCGCCTGCGGGTGGCCGAAACGGATTTCCGCAAGGCCGTTACCGTGCTGCGGCTGGCCGTGCCCTATACCGGCATGATTCTGACAGCCCGGGAAAGCGCGAAAACCCGGCGAAAGCTTTTGCCCCTGGGGATCACCCAGGTGGATGCCTCCAGCCGCATCGGTGTGGGGGCCTACGCCAACGGGGCGGCGGATGTCCAGGACAACCGCCAGCAGTTTCTGCTGGGAGACATTCGCAGCCTGGACGCGGTGATTCGCGAGCTGGCCGAGATGGGCACCATCACTTCCTTCTGCACGGCCGGCTACCGCTGCGGCCGCACGGGCAAGCGGATCATGGACCTGCTGCGCAGCGGCAAGGAGGGACGCTTCTGCAAACTCAACGCCGTGCTGACCTATCGGGAATGGATCGACGACTTCGCCTCTCCCGAGACGGCCGCGGCGGCCGAACCCGTGATCCAGAGCGAAATTGCGGCCATCGGCCGTGAGCAGCCCGAGATGCTGCGTCTGTTCATGGACTACTACCGGAGAATTCAAGCCGGCGAGCGGGATCTTTACATCTGACGACTTCGAAGCCGGCCGGGGCGTGGCATCGCCCCGGCCGGCAACTGTGGAAAACGCGATGCCCCTGCCCCTTGCCATACCGGAAACCAGGCCAAAATCCGCCCTGTCCCCCGGGCAGATCCGCTCCCTGCTGGAGATAACAGACCCCAAAGGCGTGGCGGCCCTCCGCCGGGAAGCCCGGCAGGCAGCCGATCGGCACTGCGGCCACACGGTCTTTTTCCGCGGGATTATCGAATTTTCCAACGTCTGCAACTGCGACTGCTATTACTGCGGTATCCGACGAAGCAACCGGAAACTGACACGCTACCAGCTCACCCGGGCGGAAATCCTGCGCCAGGCGGTCTGGTGCGCCCGCCAGGGATTCGGCTCGGTGATCCTCCAGTCGGGGGAGCGCCGGGACCGTTCGTTTGTCGATTTCGTGGCCACCGTGGTGCGGGCCATCAAGCAGGCCACCCGCACCCCCCTCCTGCCCGACGGGCTGGGCATCACCCTGTGCGTGGGCGAACAGTCCCGCGAGGCCTATGAACGATTTTTTGAGGCCGGATGCCACCGCTATCTTCTTCGCATCGAAACGAGATCACCAACCTTGTTCAAGCGGTGGCATCCGGCCGACCAAACCCTTGAAAATCGCCTGCGCTGCCTCACCCGCCTGCGGTCCATCGGTTACCAGGTCGGCACGGGTGTCATGATCGGAGCCCCATGGCAGACCACCGCCGACCTGGCCGCCGATGTGGCCTGGTTCCGGGAACAGGACGTGGATATGATCGGCATGGGGCCCTACATCCCCCATCACGCCGCCCCCCTGGCGGCCTGCGCCGTGGACCCGCCTGCCGTAAGGCTTGAGCTGGCCCTCACCATGATCGCCGTCGTCCGCCTGGTGCTGCGGGACGTGAACATCGCCGCCACCACGGCCTTACAGACCCTGGACCCCCTGGGACGGGAGCAGGGCCTGGCCTGCGGCGCCAATGTCATCATGCCCCAGGTGACATCCCCCGGCTGCCGGAAGGACTACACCCTGTACGACGCCAAGCCTGGCGATGATGAAACCGATCCAATCTTCCGGAAGGCCCTCGAAGGGCACATCCGGGAGTTGGGTCTCATGGTGGGGTACAACCGCTGGGGGGATGCCCCCCACGTAAAAATTCGAGAAGCCCGGCGGGAGGGCGCCGCCTGACAACTGCATAGGACCCAAGCGAGCAAGGAGAACCCCATGGCAAAAGTGATTTTCGGCGTGTGGGACGGCACCGTCATCGACAACCGAAAACGGAAGATTTTCGAAATCGAAGAAGACCCCGCCTTCCGGGAGTTCGACGAATTCAACCCCGGCAACCCCATCAAGGCCTTCCTGGGCGGCCACGGGTTCTTCATCTTTGAGAAAGGCGTCCATTTGCTGGATGCCTGCCGACAATACATGGAGCGGGTCGCCCGGGAATCCTGCGGCAAATGCACCCCCTGCCGGGTGGGCACCCAGATCATCGCCTCCAAACTACGCGACCTGACCAACGGCAACCGGGACGCCGGTGTCCTGGAGGAAGTGGCCGCCATTGCCGAACACATCCGCAGCACCTCCCTGTGCGGCTTGGGCCAGACCGCGCCCGTAGCCCTGCTGGAAATGATCCGGTACATGCGCCCGGAACTGGAGGCCGAGATCGCGGCCGGCAACGGCCACCCGCCCCAGCCCGGCACCACCTACGTGTCGGCCCCCTGCATCGAGGCCTGCCCCTCCAAGGTGGACGTGCCCCGCTATATCGACTTCATCAAGGACGGCAAATTCGCCCACTCCCTGGGGGTCATCCTGCAAAAATACCCCATGGCCGCCACCTGCGGCCGGGTCTGTGTACGCTTCTGCGAAATGGCCTGCCGCCGCACCCAGGTAGACGAAGCCGTGGGCATCAAGGTCCTCAAACGGTTCGTGGCCGACCGGGAGAAGTACATCACCAACGAATGGTTCAGCAGTTATCCCGTAACGGAGAAGAAGTCCGACGACCTGAAGGTGGCGGTCATCGGCACCGGCCCGGCCAGTATCTCGGCGGCCTATCACCTGCTGCTCAGGGGGTACCCGGTGGATGTGTACGAGGCCAAAACCGTGCCCGGCGGCATGGCCGCCACGGGCATCCCCAACTACCGCCTGCCCAAGGATGTGCTGCGCAATGAAATCAGCATTATCGAGACTCTGGGCGGACGCATTCTCTACGACCGCCGCTTGGGCAAGACCATCACCCTGAAAAGCCTCTTCAACGACGGCTACCAGGCCGTCTTCCTGGGGGTGGGCGCCCACAAGGGCAAGATGCTGGGCATCGCCGGCGAAGACGCCGGCCTGCAGGGCTACCGGTTCGGGGTGAACATGCTGCTGCACATCAACCACGACTATGTCAACCGCGGCATCCCCATGGATCTGGGGAAGAAAATGATCGTGGTGGGCGGCGGAAACGTGGCCATGGACTGCGCCCGCTCGGCCCTGCGCATGGGCGTCCGGGAGGTGCACCTGCTCTACCGGCGCTCCCGCAACGAGATGCCGGCCGACAGCGAGGAGGTGGAGGCCGCCGAAAAGGAAGGGATCATCTTCCACTACCTGACCCACCCGGTACGCATCCTGAGCGCCGACGGAAGGATCACGGGGGTCGAGGCCACACGCATGGAACTGGGCGAAACGGATGCCAGCGGCCGCTGCAGCGTCTTTCCCGTGGACGGATCCGAGTTCGTGCTGGAGGCGGACAGCATCGTTCCGGCCATCGGCCAGCAGGTGGACCACAGCTTCACCACCCCGGACGAAGGCCTCACCTTCAGCAAAAACGGGCTGATCGAAGTGAACCCCGACAGCCTGATGACCGGCCGCAAAGGCATTTTTGCCGGGGGCGACTGCGTCACCGGGCCGGCCACCCTGGTCCAGGCCATGGCCCAGGGGCACAAGGCCGCCCGCTGCATGGACGACTACCTGACCTTGGGCCGGGTGCGTTTTGCCCCGGACGAGCGCATGAGCAGCCTGGTGCAGGCCATCCAGCCCATGATTTCCAAGGGGGTCTCCATCCCCATCCGCCACGAATACCGGGTCAAGGTCCGGGAACTGGACCCCCAGGTGCGCAAACGGATGTTCGAAGAGGTGGAAAAACCCATCTCGGTGGAAGAGGCCTACCACGAGGCGGAACGCTGCATGCGGTGCTACCGGGTCTATTCGGTGATTACCGAACAATAGCCGGGCGAACTCACCCGATGAAGGAGAATCATGATGATCGGTACCATCAACGGCAAACCAGTGGAATTCAGCGCAAATGAAACCATCCTTCAGGTGGCCAAACGCTACGGCCATTTCATACCGACCCTGTGCGAGATGGCGGATCTCGATCACGCCCCCGGGACCTGCCGGGTCTGCCTGGTGGAGATCGAGCGCCGCAAGGGGGCGCCGCGGCAGGTGGTCACCTCCTGCAACACCCCCATGGAAGAGGGCATGGCCGTGCTGACGCGCACCCCGGCCCTGCGGGAGCAGCAGCGCCTCCAGGTGGAATTGCTCCTGGCCGACCACAACCAGGACTGCGCCGTCTGCATCCGCCACGGCAATTGCGAGCTCCAGGACGTGGCCCAGTTTGTGGGGCTCCAGCAGTCCCGCTACCACTATCCCCATTTTTACAAACAGCGCACCCGGGACGAGTCGTCCCGGGCCATCGTGCGCGACATGAGCAAATGCATCCGCTGCCTGCGGTGCGTCAAGGTGTGCCGGGAGATCCAGGGCACGGATGCCCTGGTGATTACGGAAAAAGGGCTGGCCACCGAAATCAGTGTGCGCGACAGCCTGCCCCTGGGGGATTCGGACTGCGTGGCCTGCGGCCAGTGTATCCTGGTGTGTCCGGTGGGGGCCCTGGCCGAACGGGACGACACCGAAACGGTGATCGATTACCTCTACGACCCGCGCATCACCACCGTGTTCCAGTTCGCCCCGGCCGTGCGGGTGGCCCTGGGAGAAGCCTTCCGCATGCCCGCCGGCGCCAACGTCGAGGGGCAGATCGTGACCGCCCTCAAAAACCTGGGAGCCGACGTGGTGCTGGACACCAATTTCACTGCCGACCTGGTGATCATGGAAGAAGGCACCGAACTGCTGCGACGCATGGAACCGGGAGGACGACTGCCCATGTTTACCTCCTGCTGTCCGGCCTGGGTCACATTTGCCGAGAAGAACTACCCGGAGATCCTGCCCCACATCTCCACCACCCGTTCCCCCCAGCAGTGTTTCGGCGCTATGGCCAAAACTTATCTGGCCGACGGCATGGGCATCGACGCCAAGACCATGCGGGTGGTGTCCATCATGCCCTGTACGGCCAAAAAAGAGGAGGCCCATCGGGCGGAATTTGTCCATGACGGCCGGCCCGATGTGGACGTGGTGCTGACCACCCGGGAGTTCGCCCGGCTCCTGGAACGGGAAGGGATCGACCTCGCCGGCCTGGAACCGTCCGCCTACGACAATCCGCTGATGGGGGACTACTCCGGCGCGGCCGCCATTTTCGGCACCACGGGCGGGGTAATGGAAGCCGCCCTGCGCACGGTCTATAAGGTGGTCACCGGGGAGGAACTGACCGCCATCGAATTCCAGCAGGTGCGCGGCAACGCGCTCGTGCGCGAGGCCGAAGTGGATCTGAAAAATGGCGCGCCTCCGGTCAAGGTCGCCGTGGCCCACAGCCTGAAGGCGGCCCGGCAGATGGCCGAAATGGTCCTCCGGGGCAAGGCCCCCTATCAGTTTATCGAAGTCATGGCCTGCCCCGGCGGATGCATGGGCGGGGGTGGACAGCCCCGCAGCAAGAAAGCCTACCAGGCCAACCGGGTGGAACGCCAAAACGCGCTTTATACCATCGACCGGGAACGCAAGGTGCGCCAGTCCCACAACAATCCGCTGATCAACAAACTCTACGACGATTTTCTGGAGGAGCCCAATTCCCACAAAGCCCATGACCTGCTCCACACCACTTACCGGGCGCGCCAACGCACCATCCGGCATACCATGAAGGAAATCTGGCAGGAGATCGAGGCCCGCTGATGGCCGGACCTTATTGGCAATGCGTCTGGAGGAGGCGATGAATCCATACACAACGGTCTGTCTCCGGCAGAAGCCTCTATCGCCTTGTGTTGCGACCGGGGGCGGCCAGTCAATCGAGGCCGCTCCCGGGATGACCGACCGGTAACCCCTTAGCGCTCGAAGGCATGCGATGACCGAACAGTATTATCGAACCGAACGGAATCCCGTGGGTTCCGTTGAAATCCCTGACACGGCCCTGTTCGGCATCCATGCCTGTCGCGCGCTGGAAAATTTTCCTGGCACCGGGACAACGTTTGGGGGACTACGCTGCGGAGGTAAAAAACGGCTATGACCAGGGGGCGGGAAGCACGACCGCATATCGGAATCTTCGGGCGCACCAACGTGGGGAAGAGTTCTTTTATCAACACCATCACCGGTCAGGACATTTCCATTGTCAGCGACCTGGCGGGGACCACCACCGATCCAGTCAAAAAAAGCGTTGAGCTGCTCGACATCGGCCCGGTCGTGCTGGTGGACACGGCCGGCTTTGACGACCGCTCGCCTCTGGGCAAGCGCCGCATCAAACGCACCCGGGAGATCTTCGACATCATCGACGTTGCCATCCTGCTGATCACGGACAACCGTCTGTCGGATACGGACCGGCATCTGATGGCGGCCTTTCAATCCGAAGCCGTTCCCTTCCTGATCGTCCACAACAAAAGCGACGTTGTCCCGTGGGAGCACGACGCCGCACGGATACCGGCCGACGTCGGTATGGTGGACTTCTCCAGCATATCCGGTCAGGATCCCCGGCCGGTCTTGCGGGCCCTGAAAGACATCGTTCCGGCGTCGGCCTTTAAAAAACAGACCCTTATTGGGGACCTGCTTTCCGGCGGCGACATCGTGCTGATGATCGTCCCCATCGACCTGGAAGCGCCCGAAGGGCGGTTGATCCTGCCCCAGGTGCAGGCCATTCGCGACATCCTTGACAACGATGCGGTGGCTATCGCCCTGAAAGAGAGGGAAGTGGCGGCCTTCCTTAAGAAAACCGGTATCCGGCCGCAACTGGTCATAACGGACAGCAGTATTTTCCGGGAAGCCGACGCCATGATTGCGAAGGATATTCCCCTGACCGGCTTCAGTGTCATGCTGGCGCGCTTCAAGGGAAATTTCGAGGCCTACCTCGCGGGCACCCCCAAAATCGCGGACCTGAAGGACGACGATCGGATCCTGATGCTGGAATCGTGTTCCCACCAAACCTCCTGCGAAGACATCGGCCGGGTGAAGATTCCCCGCTGGATTTCCCGCTTCACCGGCAAACGTCTACACTTCGAAGTGGTGGCGGGCCTCGATGCCTTGCCGTCCGCTATCACCGATTATGCCCTGGTGGTGCAGTGCGGCGGCTGCATGCTCACCCCGCGGCAGGTACGCAACCGCCTCAAACCGGCCATCCAGGCCGGCATACCGGTCAGCAATTACGGCATGGCTATCGCCTATGTGCAGGGCGTCTACGACCGGGCCGTGGCGCCATTCGTGAAACGGAATGGGAATGGCGCAACCAATTTGTAAAGCACCTAACCGGAACATTTTATGAAATTTTTTCTACACAGTATATATCCGGGCCCGGAGGACCCGGCTTTGGGTTCCCCCTGGAAGGGGGGATGCTCCAATCGCGAGAAATAATAGGCGTCAGAAGACAGAATTCAGGAGCCAGAAGGATTTTGATGTCGCCTCGCTCCGTCTTTTGAAAAAGATCGAATGAGCCGAAGGCGAAAACCTTATTCTGAATTCTGGATTCTGACGCCTGAATTCCCATACGACGATTACGGCGGAGCCAATTATCTCTGACCTGGCCTACAGGACCAGGTTTTCTGGACCGAATAAATTTTATGCAAATCGTCAGGGATAGAAACGGTATTCGGGGTATCATTTTCAGGTGACACGTTGTGCTCTGCGCCGATTTCCCAAAAGGCAGAAAAAATTCACCCTACGGGCTAAGACTCGCGCCTTTTCGTTGCCCCCCATTTTTACACGCTTTCCCTGCCCGACAAGAACGCCGTCAGTAGCTTCGGCAAACCGTTATGGACCTCGAAAAATGATATGCCATGGTGCCTTTAACACCACCCGGCGAGTTGGCCTAATGATGGAACCCTAAAAAGGGTCGAATTCCCCGTTTCGACGTCGTTCCGGCGAAAGGCCTGTGCCACAATGCGAAAAATATCCCGTTGTTGGCTGTCATGCCGGACGCGATCCGGCATCTCATGTATCAATGCAATGAAATGAAAGAGATTCCGGATCACGTCCGGAATGACAATCAAAAAAAATTTTCAGAAACCATCAACATTAACAACGGATTGTTTGCCGTTAGCGTTACAAAAAAATGCCGTTTTAATCTAAAATGACTAAAAAAATACGAACAATAGAATATAAAAAAATCGATAAAATATAGACAATGCGCGTTGCAATTTGATTATTTTATCGTTATTTAACGGGCGGCACTTTTGCATTATATTTTTTTACTTTGTTTAATTTAAGGAGAAACAAAAATGCCCAAGAAAAAAACAATCGATGCCAAAAAATTGATCAAAATGGTCAAAGATGAAACCCCCCAACCGGAAATCATGAAGGCGTTTGGGTTCAAAACTTCGACCCAATTGAAAACCGCCTACATGACCGCCCTCATCGAGGAAGGTGCGGTGCCCGCCATCAAAAGCGGCCGCAACGCGGCCAAACAGGCCAACTCCAGCGAGGTCAACGTGGGCAAACGCGGCAGCATCATCATTCCCAAGGGGCTTGTGGAAGAGCTGGGGTTCGTTGAAAACGACCGTTTCCTGGTCCGTAAAACAAAATCGGGAATTTCGCTGAAAAGGCTTTATTAATACGTCCCGAGCACAACGTTTCCATGACGTTCAAAGGCGAAGCCATACGTGGCTTCGCCTTTTTTTTAGAACAAATCCTGCCGCCAGCTACCCAAGTTTCCCGGAGTAATCGAAAGAAGGCCATTGTTTACTTACTGTCCCGCACGGGCAAAACACTGCTGCGGCCTGAGTAGGACTGGCGGAGCCAGAATTCGTGACCATGGGTGAAATTGAAGCGGGCCGATTCTAAGCCGCGTGTTTCGCACGCCCAGCAGGTCTCGGCCAAAAATGAGGTATTTCGAAGGTAGCGATAACCACTCTTGTTCGTGGCTTCCGGGTCATACAGACTGGCAAGTTCAGCCAATGTCGGCATGCGCCAGTCGGTGTGGCCGCCCCCATTGAAGCTTTGACAATAATTACGGGCGTTCTTCCAGTTGATGAGGCTGCCACTATCCTTGGCGGCCCACATCAACCCGGTTTGCGTGTCGGTCACGGTGCCATCACCGTTGTCCACATAACGGTCTCCGGCCACAGCCGTCATGTGGATTAGACCGAGAAGGACAACCATCGCTAACGCCAAAAGTGTTTTTTGAGGACGCTTAAAACTTCGGGAAGTTTTCATGTCAAATCCCTCCTTTGTTGTAATGCGCGCCGATGGTCCGCCCGAATATTTCATCGCGATAGATTTTATGCAAATATTCGAGAATATAAGCGCTATTCGAGATCTGATTTTCCGGTGACCGTTTGTAACCTGCGCCGATTTCCAAAAAGGCAGAAAAATTTTCAAGCTTCGGGCAACACATCGCTCGGGCCATTTCCTTCAACAGCCTTTGGCTTTTAACAACGTGTTAATACAGATGGATTCTGTGGATGCGAGCGTATCGCGCTGTAGCGGATGAAATTGCGACAAGCAAAGGAGAAGCAGCGTTTCAGGCGAGAAGTGCTTTTCAATCAAACCGTTATGATTCGGTCCTGCGGTTGAGGATGGGTTGCATCTGCTATCTTAGAAGCGCAAGATAGTGAACATCCTAAACAAAAAAATGCTTTCGTTTTATCGGCGCGTCAAGGCCTTACCCGAAAATGAGGTATTTCGAAAGGTAGCACCAGGGACCGCATCGGCCTTGAAAATACAAACCGACCCGGTACCCGGATGGACTTCCCGTGGCGATTATGGTATGCGCCTGGAAAACAACATACAACCTAAGGAATTCAAATGATTGCTTATTTCAATGGCAAGTTTATGCCCAGGGACGAGATCGCCATCTCCCCCAACGACCGCGGCTTCCTGTTCGCGGACGGTCTTTACGAAGTCATTCGCAGTTACCAGGGGCGTCTGTTCCAACTGGACGCCCACCTGGCCCGCCTGGCACGCGGCGCCGCCCACCTGGGGTTCAACCGCAATGGCTATGGCGACCTTGGCAAAATATGCGCGCGGCTGGTCACGGAAAACGACCTGACCGACGCCGACGCGCTCATCTATATCCAGGTGACCAGAGGTGTTCCGCCCACACGCCTTCATTATTTCCCGGATGCCGACACACCGCTGACCGTTTACGCTACGGCCCAGCCCTTTACGCCGGATCCGGACATCCCGCAGAAAGGCCTGACCGTCACCCTCGCCCCGGACCAGCGCTGGGCACGCTGCGATATCAAAACCGTCGGCCTTACGGCCAACGTCCTGGCCGCCCAGAAGGCACGGGAAATGGGGGCGGCGGAAGCCCTGCTCGTGCGGGACGGCTGTATCATGGAAGGCGCCAAAAGCAGTTTCCTGATCGTTTCCCGGGGCACGGTCATCGCCCCGCCGCTGACCAACTACATCCTGGGCAGCATCACCCGCCAGGTGGTGGAAGCCCTGTGCCGGGAGGAAAACATCCCCTTCGCAGCCCGGCCCATCTACCAGGATCGCCTGGCAGAGGCCGACGAACTCCTGCAGGCCGGTACGACGTTCGAGGTGGCCCCGGTGGTCAAAGTGCTGGGTCTCGACCGCGAATGGCCCGCCGGACCGGTCACCCGGAAGCTCCAGGAAGCCTTTCGAAACAAGCGTTTCACCATTCGCTGCGCCTGAGGCACGAATCTAAAAGCGCCAAGCCCTTTAAAGAGCGCCAAGCTCAAAGCTGAAAGCTGAAAGCTGAAAGAAACGACCAACGCGGCCAATCGTCCTTCTTCGCAACTTTCCGTTTCAGCTTTCAGCCTGGTTCGTTAGCCTTATTTCCCCCCAATTTCCTATTCCCTGATTTTCTGAATTCCCTTTCAGCTTTCAGCTTTGAGCTTGACGCTTCTTTGCCCCTCTTTTCCCTGTTTTTCGATTAAAACCCTGAATCGATCTTGACAGGATGAACCCCGTTCGCATACAAACAATGCGCCATTATCCTGACGACCAGCGTCAGGGGTATCGTCCGACCACCGCGCAGGGCAACTTCCGGCCGGATTCAGCGGACATCCGGACCGGGAGGCGCCCCTTACGAAAACCCAAGGGGAGGAGCACCTATGCAATTTGTGGATTTTCAGAACACGCACGCCATGCTGCTGGCCACCGTCGACCGCCACCGGGATCAACCCGCCTACCGCTGGTTCACAGCCCCCGGTCAGACCGAATCCGTGACCTGGGGAGAATTTTACGACCAGGTCCGCCAAGTGGGTAAAAGCCTCATGGCCCTCGGCGTGGAAAAAGGCGACAAGGTCAACATCATCAGCTATTCCTGCTATCGATGGATCCTGGCCGACATGGGCATCACCAGCGCCGGGGCCGCCACGGTGGGCATCTACCAGTCGAACCTTCCCAAGGACTGCCAGTACATCATCGACCACTCGGACGCGGTGGTGGTCTTTGTTCAGGACAACGTGCAACTCGACAAGGTTTTTGAAATCCGTGCCCAGATTCCTGACGTGCGCAAGGTGGTTCTCTTCAGCGGTGAAGCGCCGGATGACGATTGGGCCATCAGTTTTGAGGATTTTATGGCCCTGGGCAAGGATGTGTCGGACAAGGATTTCGACCAGCGGGCCCAGTCCATGACCCCCCAGGATGCGGCTGGCATCGTCTACACATCCGGGACGACCGGCGTTCCCAAGGGCGCTGTCCTGACCCACGACAACATCACCTTCACGGCCCAGTCGGTCAAGGGCAGCACGACCATAAAGGACGGCGACGAGGTCTTCCTGTTCCTGCCCCTGGCCCATGTCTTTGCCCGCACCTGCGCGTACGCGACCCTGCTGGTGGGCTGCCCGACAACGTTCACCCGCAGCATGGAAACTGTGGTGGAGGACATGCAGGCCACGCGCCCGCACTGGTTCGCCAGCGTCCCGCGCATCTACGAGAAGGTTTACTCCAAAATTATCAGCGGCGCGGAAGCCAAGGGCGGCGCCGCTCTCAAGATTTTCCAGTGGGCCCGGTCTGTGGGGGAACAGGTGGGCGACCTCAAGCTGGCCCAAAAACCGCTGCCCTTTGCCCTGGGGCTGAAATACGCCATGGCCAACAAGCTGGTGTTTTCCAAGGTCCAGGCCGCTCTCGGCGGCCGGGTGCGCTGGTGCATCAGCGGGGCCGCGCCCCTGAACTCAGAGATCGGCAAATTTTTCCATGCCGCCGGCGTTCTTATCGTCGAGGGCATCGGCATGACCGAGAACACCTCCTTCAGCCACCTCAACCGCTATGACAACTACCGCTTTGGCTGGGTGGGTCAGCCCGGCCCCGGCATCGAGCAGAAAACCGGCGAGGACGGCGAAGTCATGATCCGCGGACGCAATGTCATGAAGGAATACTACAAGATGCCCGAAGAGACGGCGGCCAACATCACCGAAGACGGCTGGCTGCTGACGGGCGACATCGGCGAAATCGACGACGAGGGATTTCTCCGTATCACCGGCCGCAAGAAAGAGCTGATCATCACGGCCGGCGGCAAGAACATCGCCCCGGCAGCCATCGAGGGCGTCATCGCCACCTCCAAGTACGTCAACCAGGTCTTTGTCATCGGCGACAAGCGTAAATTCCTGTCGGCCCTCATCACCCTGGACGAGGAGAACATCACGGCCTGGGCCGGGGAGCAGGGCCTTGCCTTCAAGAGCGTGGACGAGCTGACCACCAACGACCAGGTCCAGAAGCTGATTGAAGACGAAGTGGCCGCCAAAAACAGCCAGTTTGCCAGCTTCGAGAGCATCAAAAAGGTGACCGTCGTGCCGGAATTCACCATCGCCAACGGTCTGATCACGCCCACCCTCAAGGTCAAGAAAAACGTGGTGGCGACACAGTACGAAGACGTCATCAACAATATGTACCCGGTCGATTAACAGGATACCGGTATAATCTTAGGCACCAAAGCCGGAGGCTGCCACGCGCCTCCGGCTTTCGAATAGCGAGGGTTCAAGAATCCGGGGGGCCGGGGTTCAAGTGAAGGTAACATCGAGAAGGATAGGCTGCCGGCTTCGATCCAAGGGCTGGCAGCGCGCTTTTGCCCCGCTGTTGTCACACGCCCCTTGGCGCCTTGGCCCCTTGAATCCTGCCGTTATTGACCCTTTGCCCCTTCCCTCCTTGAGCCTGGCATTTTTGCCGCTCTTATCGGTGCCAACCAGCCCATCAAGCGAATATTACGCAAGGTTTCAAAACTTTACGCTAACGTTAACGTTAGGTGTTGACGACCCATCGTTTCCGGGCTAAAATCGCTTCATCTAACTGATAATAATAGTCTATCCTGGCAGCGGCATATCAGGCACGTACAGGACTCTGGAGGATCGCCAACTCATGTTGAAACGGATTGGATTGATTTGCGACAGTACCGCGGATTTTCCCAAGGGGCTGGAAGAAGAACTCGGGCTGCATATTCTGCCCGTCCATATCATGGTCGACGGCCAGGACCATCTCCACGGCCGAACCATCAGTAACCGGGAGGTCGTCGAGGCCCTTCGCAAAAAAAGAGAAGTCTTCACCAAACCTTTCTTTCCCCACGAATGCGCCGACTTTTTTGAAGACCTCCTGGACCGGTACGACCGGGTGGTTTCCTTCCATCTCTCGACCGAGCTGTCGGGCAACTACAACAGCGCCATCGCCGCCCTGAATCTCATGTTCGAGGATGAAGCCCGGCGCATCAAGGTCATGGATTTGCGGGGGGTCAGCGTCAGCCTGGGCCTGGTGGTCAAGAAAGCCGTGGAACTGCTGCACGAAGATGACAACGTGGACACCCTGGATACCCGGCTCCAGCCTTATCTCCGGGACCAGTTCCTGGGCTTTACCGTGCAGGATCTCGACTGGCTCAAAAAGGGCGGACGCGTGAGCGCTTTTGCCGCTTTCGTGGGCGGCATGCTGGACATCAAACCCATCATCCGGCTCGAAAATGCCCAGCTCATCCCCACGGACCGAATGCGGGGCAAAAAACCGGCCCTGAAGCGCCTGGTGGACATGGCCGAAACCCAGTACCGCAAACTGGACGGCAACTGCGACATCTGGGTGGCCTATAACGACAATCTGGACGAGGCCATGGTGACCCGGGATCGTCTGGCAAACCGGCTGGCGCGCCGGGCCGAAGACATCCACCTGGCCGAAGTCGGCGCCACCATTTCAGTGCATACCGGCCCCGGCGCGGTCTGCATCGCCATGTCGCCAAGGGTGATGCATTATCCGAACTTTGCCTGAAAGCGTTTCTTCATTTTCTTTCCCATGAAAAAAAGCGGCTGGACGTCCCCGTCCAACCGCTTTTTATGGTTGGCTTATTTGTTGTCAGGCACTGCAGCCGCAGCGACACTGGGCAGATTTCATATTGGGCGTTTTACAAAGCCGTCATTCCTGCTTGCGGCTGAAATACAGGTTGGCCACCGCGGCCAGGGACGTTCCCACGATCAGCAGGAAGGAGATGGCGTTGATCACCGGCGTACTGCCGTCGCGCACCTGGAGGTAGAGATTGATGGGCAGGGTCGTGTCCGACCCGGTCAGGAAAAGGGTGGTGTTGAAGTTCTCGAAGGACATCAGGAAGGCTACGGCCGCCGCCCCGACGATGGCCGGCCGCAGGAATTTCAGGGTAATGTGCCAGATGACCTCGAAGCGGTTGGCGCCCAGGTTCAGCGCGGCCTCTTCCAAGGTGCGGTCGAACTTGCGCAGCCGGGCGGAAACCACCAGGGTCACCAGGGTGGCAATGAAAGAAAATTGCCCCAGCACCACCAGCCAAAACCCGGGCCGGAACAGGGGCACATCCAAGCCCCAGCGGGTTTCGAAATACATCCCCAGGGTGTTGGAGAAAAGCAGGATGGAAATCCCCAGAATCACCCCCGGGATGACCAGGGGCGAGAGCATGAGAAAATAAAGCGCCGGTTTGAAGGGAAATTCCTCCTGCTCGAACAGAAACGCGGCGCAGGTTCCCACCGTGACGGAAAGAATCGTTACGAAAAAGGCCACCTGGGCACTGACCCAAATGCTCTCCAGGTTCATGCGATCGTGGAAGATGCCCACCCGATGGTGCAGGTCTGCGGTGAACCATTCCAGGGTGAACCCCTTCCAGGGCAGGGCCGGGAACTGGGAATCGTTGAAGGCCAGGACGCAGGTCACTACCAGGGGCGCGAAAAGGAAGGCAAAGTACAGCCCCATGTAAAGCTTATAGCTGTATAGGTAGCGTCGACTGTTGGGCAGGGATCGAATCATTGCACCACCCGGCTGAGTTTCTGGCGGGTGAGTTTCAGGCCCACCCAGATGACCAGGGAAGACAGAACCAGCAGCAGGAAACCGAAGGCCGACCCCTGGTTCCAGTTGAAGCTGGCGATAAACTGGTTGTAAATCTGCTCGGTAAACCACAGAGAGTTTTTGCCGCCCATGAGATTGGGCGTAAGGTAGTTGCCCAGGGTCAGCATGAACACCACGATGGACCCGGAAACAATCCCGGGCATGGCATGGGGGATCACGATGCGAAAGAGAATAGTCCCCATGTTGGCCCCCAGATCGTAGGCCGCCTCGATCAGGCTGTCGTCCAGGCTCTCCAGAACCGACACGAGTGGCACCGCCATGAACAGCATGGAGGTGTAGACCAGTCCCATGACCATGGTCACATCGTTGTAGAGCATTTCGATGGGCTGGGTCAGGATCCCCAGGCGGGTCAGGAAATGATTGATCACCCCGCTTTCCCGCAGCAGAATCATCCAGCCGTAGACCCGCACCAGTTCACTGACCCAGAAGGGCATCAGGAGCAGCATCATGAGAAAACCCTGGAAGCGCGGGGCCGCCACTTTCGTGATATAAAACGCCACCGGCAGAGCCACCACAAAGGTCATGACGGTCACCATGATAGAATAGACGGCCGTGCGCACAAAGGTCAGCCAGTAGATCGGCTCCTTGAAAAAATTGAGATAGTTGCCAACCCCCCAGGAGACATTGCCCTCGATGTCCTCCACCCGCAGGGACATGCGCAGCAGATCAACATGGGGCAGCACGATCATCAGCACCAGCCAGAGGAGCACCGGCGTCAGGAAGCAGATCAACGGCAGGGTGATGTGGAATCGACGCGACATGGTCACCCCGCCGCCGGGAAACAAATTCCGGACTGCTCGTCCCAGGCCACCTCGATCCGGTCGTCACGGCGGATGTGATCGAATTGCCGGTTCTGGGGCAGGGCGATGAGCAGCTCGGTTTCGTCGTTTACAGGATGGGCCAGGAGACGGCTGTTGGCCCCGTCGAACAGCAGCGACTTAACGATGACTTCGAAGCGGTTCAGGTGGGGCAGGTCCGCGGCCGGCTGGATGATCATGGCTTCCGGCCGCAGGAAGAGCTCCACCGGCGCACCGGGTTCCAAAGACGTCGTGGCTCGGCTGCGAAACGATTGCCCCGCAGCGGTTTCGATTGCCACCGTCTCCCCCTCGCAGTGGCGCACCACACCCGACCAGGCGTTGTTGTCCCCCACGAAACGCGCCACGAAGGCGGTATGGGGTTGATGGTAGAGATTCTGGGGCGTATCCACCTGCTCAAAGCGTCCCTGGTTCATCACCGCCACGTGGTCGGACATCACCAGGGCTTCGGACTGGTCGTGGGTGATATAGACAAAGGTGGTCCCCACCTGGGCCTGGAGTTTTTTGAGCTCCACCTTCATCTGTTCCCGCAGTTTGAGATCCAGCGCCCCCAGGGGTTCGTCCAGCAGCAAAACAGCGGGTTCCAGCACCAGGCAGCGAGCGATGGCCACGCGCTGCTTCTGCCCCCCGGACAGTTGATCGATGGTCTTGTCTTCGAAGCCGGGGAGATCCACGCGTTCCAGAATACGGGCCACCTTGCGCTGGATATCGCTGCGGTTTTCCTTGCGGCGCTGGAGCCCGAAGGCGATGTTCTGGGCCACCGTCATCATGGGAAAAAGGGCCAGGTGCTGGAAAATGAGGTTAACCGGGCGGCGGTTGGGCGGCACACCGGCCATGTCCGCCCCGCGGATGGTGATCTTCCCCCTGGAGGGTTCGGTAAATCCGGCGATCATACGAAGGAGCGTGGTCTTGCCGCAACCGGAAGGCCCCAGAATGGAAAAGAACTGCCCCTGAGGCACCTCGAAAGTGACATCGTCGACAGCGGTAAAATCACCGAAGGTCTTGGTTACGTTTTGAACGTCTAGGTCATTCGGCATAAGGTCTTTCTGCTGATCATCCAAATCAATGCACCGGCATCGTCACTCCGGCGGCAGCCGGAATCGGAAACCAGCCCAAGAGGTAAAAGCAACAAAATCCAGGCCTAAAAAGCTGTGTTTCGACGTGCCTGCAATGATCCTACCTGAACACGTCATTCCGGACTCGATCCGGAATCTCATACCATTTCATACCGCTGACCCACAAGATGCCGGATCGAGTCCGGCATGACAGTCAAAACGGGATGCTTTATGGAATGGTGACACAGCCCCCTAAACCGGGCTAATTGATGATGGATGGAATCAAATACCGGCCGGGGAACGCATCCCCTGGCCGGTACCGTTATCAGACAGCTTCTACTGGGCGGCTTTTACCTTGTCCAGGATCTTGCCTTCCATCTCTTCCAGTTTGGCCGGGACCGGGGGATACCATTTGATGTTGTCGATATCCGCATCCGAGAAACTGCGGGTAAAGTTGGCTTTCACAGCCGGATCGCAAAGTTGAATGGCCCCTTTCGAAGCGGTCCCGTATTTCTCCATGTTGGTGAAAACAGCCGCGTTTTCAGGACGCAGCATGAAATTGATCCACTTGTAGGCGCCGTCCACGTTCTTGGCCTTGGCCGGGATGGCAAAGGTGTCGATCCATCCCAGGGCGCCGCTGTTGGGCGCGATGAAGTCGATATCCGGGTTTTCGCCGTTGAGTTTCCACCCCCCGTTGTCCCACGCCATGGCCACATAGACCTCGCCCGAACGCATGCTCTGCAGCAGGGCGTCGCCGTTGGTCCAATAGGTTTTGACAATGTCTTTGCCGCCGATCAGTTTCTGACCGACTTCTTCCATCAGCGTATTGTAGGCTTTTGCATCGCCATAGAGGGCGAAGGGATCTTTGCCCATGGCAAAGGCCATACCAATGAGGGTGGGGCGTTTGAGACGATAGCTGACCCGGCCTTTGTACTTGGGGTCCAGGAGATCGGTATAGTCTTTGGCATCGGCCGCATATTTGCGGTTCACGATCATGCCGGAAGTACCGTAAACGTGCGGCACCGCATAGCTCTTGCCGTCCACCAGCGTGTTTTTCTTCACCGCAGCCAGCATGGAGGCCACGACCTGGTCGGCCTTGATCTGACCGTAATCGATGGGTTGATAAATCTTGAACTTGGCCTGCACCGAGGAAATCCGGTCCTGGCTGGGCTGGGCCAGGTCGAAACCGGCCCCGCGAGTGGCCCGCAGCTTGGCAATCATTTCTTCATTGTTGGAATAGGTCGGTTTGACCGTAATCCCTGTTTCAGCCTGGAATTTGTCGATCAATTCCTTGGGAGCATAGCCCTTCCAGGTCAGCAGTTCCAGGGTTTCGGCACTGACCGGCGCCGCCACGAGGGCCAGGAAGGCTCCCAATACCATGAGACACACGAGTGTACGTTTCATCATCTTTCCTCCTTGGGAATGGTTGTTTGCATACTTCCTATTTAAAGCCAGAACAGCCTGTCGCATATCAAGGGCGTAGGTCTTATGGGGTCGATGTTAGCAGGTTGTTAGCATTGGGAACCGCTAACGGCCGGCAGCCTTCGGCAGCACCAGGTGGTCGACCCAGTTGCGCAATTCCTGCTCGCGAATGACAGGTTCCAGGATGTCGTCGCCGATGGCCAGATCGTCCCGCAGCGCAGCCGAGCCGGGGTTGCCCGCCAGGGCCTCGAGCTTTTCCGCGAACAGGGCTACGGCGTCCTCCTGCTCGAAAAAACCTTCCTGGGTCAGCGGTTTGGCCCGGGCGGCAATCAGCCGGGCCATCTCCCGGAGATTGTATTCCGGGTGGTACTGGGTGGCCCAGAAGGTGCCCTTGTCGTGCTTCACTTCCAGCGCCTGGACATGGGTGTGGTCCCCGGTGGCCAGCAGCGTCGCCCCGGGCGGCAGTTGCGTCACCTCGTCCAAATGCATGATGAAGCCGTCGAAGCGCGCGGGTTTGCCCGACATCAAGGGCGATCGGCGGCCTTCGTCCGTCAGCCGGATATCACGGGCAATGCACCACTCCCGCCCCTTCGGGTTTTTGGCCACGGCGCCGCCGGCCGCCACGGCCGCCATCTGGATGCCCCAGCAGGAGCCGAAACTGGGCACGCCAGCCCGGAAAATCGCCCGGGCCAGTTCGATCTGGCGGGTCACCCGCGGGTCGTCAGCCTGGTAGATGGTGAGATCCGATCCGGTCCAGATGAAACCGGCGAAATCCGCGAGGCCTGCTCCGGTGGGCAAATCCTGATCCGGGTCGGCCACGAACCAGGTTTCCACCGAGGCTTCCGGCAGATAACGCTTCAGGAAATCCGCGAAAAAATCATGGGGGTGCCCCACGCCGGTACGATCGAAATTCTCCCGGCTCGCGCGCGGGTAGCCGTTGAAAATGGCAATGGCCAGACGGGCTTCAGCCTTCACGGTCTTCTCCACTTCTCCCCGGTGGGGTGGTGCGAAGTTTCGTCAGCCGCTGGGGAAAATCCGTTATGAGACCGTCCACCCCAAGGGCCATGAACCGGCGCATGTCCGCCGCTTCGTTCACCGTAAAAAGATTGATGGCAACCCCTTCCTGCTTGCGCTGCCGAATGGTGTCGTCCTCGATCAGGGTGGCGCGGGCATTGTAGGTGGCATAGGCAAGGTCGCCCCAGTCCAGCGGACGGTCGGTATGATAGCCGATCAAGGCCTGGATCTCCAGCGACGGCCGGCGTGCCCTGATTTCCTCCAGCCAGGCATGCTGGAAGGATGAAACCAGCACCTGATCCGGCTTCAGCCCCACGCGATCGATCATGGCCAGCACCCGCGGCACCACCGGGAAGTCAGCCATGGGATCGGGCAGTTTTTTAAGCTCTAGATTCAAGCGCCAATTGGCATCGCGGGTGAATACCAGGGCCTCTTCCAGGGTAGGGATCGTTTCGCCCCGGCATGCTCGCCGATCGGCTTCTGAAAGGGCCCCCGCGGCAATCTGACCGTGGGGATCGGTTACCACGAACCAGGAACCTGCGTCCAGCGAGCGGATTTCAACCAGGTCGAAGGTCGTAAAAGGATCCTGGGCTCGGTCTGGGAAACGCTGCGGCACATCCGTGGTGCGAACCAGCAGATCGTCATGGAAGAGGATCAGCTGCTCGTCCCGGGTGACGGCCAGGTCGGTTTCCCAGAGATCGGCACCGGCCTCGAGCCCCCTTCGCGCGGCTAACAGGGTGTTTTCCGGGGCGATGCTGCGGGCCCCGCGGTGGGCAATGTTCAACGTCATGGTGGATCCCGGCTAAAAAGCAAATGTTGTTGAAGGGCAAGGCGATCGGAAACGATTAAGTGTTTTTCCAGAGATGGTAGATTTTGGTTCCGAGCAAGGCCTGAGCGATTTTGAAAACCGCAGGAATAGTGGACTATTGCGAGGATTTCAAAAGAGCGAAAACGCCGCTCGGGGCCAAAAGATGCCATTTATGGATGGACACTGTTTAGATAGCGGACCCGCCCGGTTTTGGCAAGATGAACTTTGGGCAATCGCTCAACAAAATGCCGCTGTCGAAACCAACGCAAGGCCCCGTGCGTCGCCCCCTACCGGGCCGGAAACATCAATCCGCCGCCGACCGGAATGCATGCTCTTGGGTCGGGTGAGCGCGTAATAGCCATAAGGGGAAAGGCTCGTGCCCCGGCCGCTGTCCTTGACGCCTGTCCAGGGCAGGCCCGGATCGAGATAGTCGCAGCGGTTCTGGTAGACGGTGCCGACGTCCAGCCGGGGGGCGAACCACTCCGCCCGCTCCCGCCTGCGGGACCAGACGGAAGCCGTCAAGCCGTAGCGCGAAGCGTTCATTTCCACCAGGGCCTGGGCATCGCTGTCCACCGCCCGGACGGGCAAGAGGGGGCCGAAACTTTCCTCGCGCATCACTTCGGCACGGCTTTGCACGTCAGCCAGCAGGGTCGGGAGGTAAAAATTGCCCGGCGTTATACAGGGCACCCGCCACCACGTTGGGCACGGTAAAATCCAGATCGGCATCTTCGGCCACGTAGGCCGGATCCTTGCCCCCCGTTCCAGGCCCGCATCCACAAAACGGCCGGCCGCCTTGATTATTCCCCCGGCGACGACTATGAATGGGCAGCATTGAAAATTGTCACTATGGCCACAGGGGAAGTCAGGAAAATTCATGCCCGATCGATATCGCGTATTTGTATACGGCACCCTCAAAAAAGGGTTCCCGAATCATGACCGCTGTATGCCGCAGGCCCGCCTGGAAGGTATCTTCCGAACCCGGGAGCGCTACCGGCTCGTCCTCAATGGTGAACGCCATTCGCCCTGCATGATCGCCGGCAGCGGCAAGGGCCATAACGTGATCGGCGAACTTTACACGGTGGATGATGCGGGCCTGGCCCAAATGGACCGCCTCGAGCGCGTCGACCGTCCGAACGGGTATCGGCGTCATCGCATCATGGTGGAACGCGTCGACCCGCCGTCATCGGACATCCAGGAGGCCTTCGCCTACCTGAAGCCACCGGCTGACGTCGATGACCCGCGCTCCGATCCCTTGGAATCCTATACGCCGGAACAGGCCCGCCTGTACCGTAGTCGGCAGGGTTGAACATTTCCGAAGCATCCATCAGTTTTGCAGGATGTAGAACGAAAGTGAGACTTCTCCAGCAAAGCGGAGTAACAATATGCCATCAAAATCCACCGACCATCCCAATCCCCATCCCGCCGACCGCGAGCTGCTGAAACTGCGGGAAGCCATCGATGCCATCGACCACGACATGGTGGCCCTGCTCAAGGAACGGCAGGAACAGGTGGATCGGGTGGTGGCGCTCAAACGGGCCCACGGTCTGCCGGTCTATCACCCGGCCCGGGAAGAAAACCTGATCTCGGAAAAACGGCGCACCGCCCGGGCGGTGGGACTCGATCCCGATTTCCTGGAAGATATTTTTCGCCGGATACTGCGCCAGTCGCGGGTTGAGCAGGCCGCGCAACTGTCCCGGCAGGGCACCAAACCGGGCGCCCGCCTGCTGGTGGTCGGCGGCCAGGGTGCCATGGGGCGCTATCTGGTGCGCTGGTTCAGCGAGTCGGGGTACAGGGTCCGCACCCTGGATCGCAATGATTGGGACCACGCCGCTGCTCTCTGCGACGGCATCGACCTGGCCCTGTTGAGTGTGCCCATCGACAGTACCGCCGCGGTGGTCGAACGCCTGGCCCCCCACCTGCCGGCGGATTGCGTGTTGAGCGACATCACCAGTTTGAAAGCCGCCCCCATGGCCGCCATGCTCGAAGCCCATCCCGGTCCGGTGGTGGGCCTGCATCCCCTTTTCGGACCGGCCACGACCAGTCTTGACAAACAGGTGATCATCGCGAGCCCCGGGCGGCAGGCGGTAGAATGCCAGTGGCTGCTCGACCAGTTTACAGCCTGGGGGGTCATCGTCATCCCTTGCGATCCTGCGGAACACGATGATGTCATGGCCGTTATCCAGGCCCTGCGCCACTTTGCGACCTTCTCGTTCGGCAAATTTCTCTTCGAACAGGATGTCCCGCTGGACCGCACTCTGGAATTCTCCAGCCCCATCTACCGGTTAGAGCTTGGGATGGTGGGGCGGCTCTTCGCCCAGGACCCCAGCCTATACTCCGAAATTATCAAGGCCTCCCCCGAACGACGGCAACTGCTCCGGGACTACCTGGCATCCCTGCAGGACAGCCTGGCCCTGATCGAAACGGGTGACAAGGCCGCCTTCGAAAACGTCTTCCGCAAGGTCGCGGACTGGTTCGATCCCTTCAGCGGCCAGGCATTGCGCGAGACGACGTTCCTTATCGACAAGCTGATCGAGCGCTTTTGACGGGGCCGTAAAACGCTCAATATCGGCGTTGCACTGCACGCCTCGTCGCTGCGGCGTACCTGGTGTACGCCTCACTCCTCAGCGATTGTGCGCCTTGATCTTGAACGTTTTACGGCCCCGTCCTGTCGCTGGGCCAAATGACCAATAGCGGCGTTGCATTGCACGCCTCGTCGCTGCGGCGTACCTGGTGTACGCCTCACTCCTCAGCGATTGTGCGCCGTATCTTGAACGTTTTACGGCCCCGTCCTGACGCTGGAGTGAGGATCCGCCCGCAGAGCGGTAAGCTTCATGTCGCCCCCCTCGAAGGGAGCTTAAAATGGTTTGCAGCCTTTTGTTTTCCCATTGTCCCGCGCCGAGCATCGGCGGGGCGGTCGGATTAAAGCACGCGGACTGTCTGAGTCCGCCGTAGCCCAAGCGAAGGCGGGCGAGTCACCGCGTGTTCCAGCCGAAACCAGACGATCCAGCGGCGTCTCATGCAGCCAATGCGGCGTTGTCAAGCTTGCTCGGATGCTCACAATCTGGCGATTGTTGCGCCCCTCGCTACGCCTGACGCCTTGCCTGGCAGCATGATCCTTGCTGCCTCGTCCGTTTTGACGACGCGCAGGGTAGCCCCGAAGGGGTCGCGGGACACGGGCGTGCTCTTTTGCTTCGTTTTCTGTCACGGGACAGAAAGTGAAGAAACGCTTTCATTAAAACGCCATGCCCACGCTGAAGTGAACGACCCAATCGTCTTCGCCGCGATCATCGTCGGCATCGGGATTGAAGGCCAGGTCGCAGCGGAGGGGACCGATGGGCAATTTGTATTGCAGACCGATTCCGATGCCCGGTCGAAAGTCATTGAAGTAATCACTGAGGGTGTCGGAAACGGCATCCGAACGGTTCTCCGGGGGACGTCTTCCGCCTTCGCTGATGGAACGATTGGGCGCCACGTTGCCGAGATCGAAGAAAAGCGTGCCCGACAAATCACCCACCAAACGCCGCCGCAATTCTACGTTGACGATATTGAATGCCAGCCCCCCTGTCGGATCGCCCGAAAGGTCCTGGGGGCCGAGTTCCGACTCGCGATAGCTGCGGACACTGTTCTCGCCGCCGTTGAAAAAGCGCTCACTGATCGGCACGGTGGTTTCTCCTGGCCCCGGGTAGATGAAGCCGGTGGCATAGCGCAGGCCCATCACCGTGTCGCGATTGAAGGAATGGAAATACCGCATGCCGGCAGTCAGCCGGGTAAAGGTGATGTCGCCGCCCAGGAAGTCAGCGGCGTGTTCGATGCTGAAGGTAAAGCGCTTACCCCGGGCGGGATAAAAGGGATCGTCACGATCATCGTAGGTCGTTTGGAGTTTGAGGCTGCCGAAATTGTAGTTGTCCGCTTCGACATCCTCCAGGGCGATCAAGGGATCCACGTCGCTGAGGTCGGTATTGCGCAGGGTGTAAGCCGTCGTGGCTGTGACGTGAGGGCTCAATTGGCTGGATAGTGACGGGGAAATGCCGATGTCTTCCCGGGTATAGGAGGGCTCTTCCCGGTAGCTGTAATACACGGGCACGTCCGCCGTGATTTCCGTATTCAGAAACCAGGGATCCACCAGACTGGCCACCACCTGACGGGATTTGGTCGAAACCGTGGTGTCGAGGCCCACATTGCGCCCACCCCCGAAGGGATTCTTTTCGCGCCAGCCCAGTCGCAGCCGAAGCAGTTCGTAAGACCCCCAGCCCGGCTCGATATAAAATTCCCGGGCCGGCCCCTCGGTCACAGCTACCACCAGAATCCGGCGTCCGGGCACTCCCGGATCTTCGAGGAAAAGGTCCACTTTGGAAAACAGACCGGTGCGGTAAAGCGCCCGGAAACTCTCCCGTTCTTTTGTCAGGCTGTAGCGATCGCCGGGGTTGAGTTTGAGCCGGCGGCGGATGAAATCCGGGGCTGTCTTTTGCACGCCCCGCACCTCGATGCGGTCGATGGTCACCATCGGCCCGCTGGTGATGACCGCTTCCAGGCGAATGCCTTCCGGCGCGGGTAGCCGCTTTTCATCTATGGCCACTTTCATGTCGGCATAGCCTTTATCGCCGTAGATTTCCTCCAGGCGGCTCTGGGTCACCAGACGCTGACTGCGGTTGTAGGCCTGCCCCACCATGGTGTCACGTAGGGACCGGAGGTCGGCGGTGAGGGTCTCGGGAAGATCGCCCGTAAAATGCAGATCGGTCAGGAAATAACGCCGCCCCTCGTTTATCGGTATCGCGACCGCAACACGGCCGCGGTCCTGGGAAAAGGTCAAGCGGGGCGCTTCCACCTGCACGTCCTGATAGCCCCGTGCCCGATAGTAATCACGCACCCGTCCGGTGCCGGCCTCAATTGCGGCGTGGACGTAGGGCGGCATGTCCGATCTTGAAAAGACCACTTGGGCCGTCGCAAAGAGGGCCTCCAGATCCTCCCTGGGAACCGTCACGTCCCCCACAAAGCGGATGGCCTCAACCCATACGCGCGGCCCCTCTTCGACGGTAAAAACAACCCGCACGTGGTCATCATGCCGTTCCCGGGCGTAGGCCACCTGCGCAAAAGCATAGCCTTCCCGGCGGTAGTGGATCGTCATCTGGAAAACGGCATCCACGAGGTCGGCTTCACGCCCCTTGTTTTGGACGCAGGCTTCCAATTCGGCACCCGCTGCCCGGTGCAAGGCAGCGTCGCTAAGATGGCGGTTGCCCACGAACCGAAATTCTAAATGGCCCTCGTCGACGGCAGGAACTGTCGCGGGCAGTCCCAGGATCAAGACCAGGGCCAGCCCCAAAACCCAGACCGCCTTCGACCGGTGGGCCGCGTATCTGAGGTGGCATCGCCGACTATTGGAACCGAAAGACAAATTTCACTCCCGCATTGTAAAAATCGAAGACATCCTTTTCGCCCGTAATGTAAATGCTGTCGCCGTTCCTGATAACATTCTCCCCGAGACGGAACTCGGCCTCCAGGGTTTCGTCCCCTGCACGCGTTACCCGGCGGCCGATCGTTACATCGAAACGGTCCAGGATGGACACCCAGGATTCCGACTCTCCGCCGAACCACTGATGGAGCAAATCCTGCCCGACATAGACAGCCAGATTCATGGGCACCCCCCGGGTCTCCGTGCTGCTCTTATCCGCCGGGGGTTGACCCGTCAGGAGCATCAGCATCAGCTGGTCGCCGGGCAGCGGCGGTGAAGAGGACAAGGTCACCTGGGGCTCGTCGAGGGGTCCCTCGATCAGGGCGGTAATGTCGTAATCGAAGACTTTGCCTTCACCCTGCAGATCCATAACGGGACGATTGGCCCGCGACGGCAGAAACCGGATGACACCCGACTGGATCGTCATGGTACCGGCGGGCAGGCGCAGGCGGGTGGGCTCCAGGTAGACGTCTCCCGTGAGCAGGGGCAGCGCCCCTGTCCCCCCGAGACGGAGGTGGGGGCGCAAACCGCCCCGGACCACATTGTTGGCCAGATCGAAAGGGGTCTTGCTATCGATGCTAATGTCGAAGGTCATATCGCTCAGCGGGGGATCGGGTAGCGCGAACAATACTTCCGAGGGCGCCCCGGTTGAGGGGGGCGCGGTTTTTAAAAAACCGAACAGATCGACGTTGCGCCGGAAGCGGCTGTTGGCCAACCGCACATCGCCCTGGAGGGCCATCTTCTCCACAGGCCCTGTCAGATGCAGGTCAGTATCGGCCCGCACCCGGATATCGGCGGTGCGGTAGAGCAGCAGATTGGTGCCGGTGAGGTGGAAATCCGTCACCCAGCCCTGCGCATCCGACCACCGGACATCGCCGGCCATCTCAAAAGGGGCCCCGCCGATCTCGCCCCGGCAGGATCGAACCGTCAGCCGGGTGCTGTCGGCTTCGAGGTCGGCCTGCAACGATTTCAGTGGCGGGGCATCGCCTTCCGGCTGCAGGCTGCCGCCCCGAAGCGTTAAATCGGCCACGATGGCGGGGTTCTCCAGCGGGCCGTCCACCTTTAGGGAACCGTCCAATCGGCCGGAGATTCTCTGGACACCGCTGACCATTCCCGCCAGCCATCCCATGTCCGGGATGGCGAAATCGGCCGAGGCGGCCAGGGATCCCTCCGGTGGCCGGTCTTTGAATGCCGTCCAATTCACCGGGGGAGCGTCGGCGCGCCACCGCCCCCGGCCGCGCAAGGAGGCCTGCGTTGATACGATGTCTAAATTTTCCAGATCCACCCCATCCCGATGAACGCGCAGGGTTGCCTGGGCGTCAAACGGCCCCTGGGGCGTCCCGCCGTCGGGGAGGGCCAGAAACAGGTCATGGATCTGGGTCTGGAGGGTGCCGGCAGGTGCCCCCAGTGTTCCCGCCAGATCGAGTCGGGCCCGGACAGCCCCCACGGTCAGCGGCACATCCGGCATGAAGGTCTGCAGGGCAATGCCGTCCGCGATATCCAGGGCGGCCTGCAATTGAAGGGGTCCCGGCAGCGTTTGCCAGCCACCGTTATAGACCAGGGGAAGATGGCCGATGGCGATCCACTGCGCATCGGCACCGTCGTTCCAGGCCCACTCGCGGATCTCAATCCCTCCAGCCGTTGCCGCAATATCGAAACGGCCCTGCAGCGGCCGCGGTACTTCGCGAACCATCAGGCGCGGCAGCCGGCCCTCGATCTCCATCGTGTGGGCGACGGCCGAACCGGTCAGGTGAATGCGGGCCACCAACCCGGAAAAGGACTGGATCGGACCATGAACCGTGCCCAGCCAGTCGCCGCTGCGAAGCGCGTCCAGGTTGATCGTTATATCCGTCTGGCCCGGCCACCCCAGCTCACCGGCGATCCTCAATCGGCCGGCGGTACCCTCCAGCACCAGGGGGTCTATGTGCCAGTGGTCATCCGCCCCCCGTGAAACCCGGGCCGATTGCGACATATGCATGGCGGTGTCGCCACGCTGATAAACGAATTCCTCGAGATCGACATTCCAGGGGACGCCATCCCCGCCATACGCCACGCGTCCCGCCAGCATGAAGTCACCCAGCGATGACTGCATTTCAATGCGCTCGACATCCAGGCTTTTGGGCGAAATTTTAATCCGCCCTTGGATCTTCTCAGCGGTCAACGCACCAAAATCAGCTTTGGACAACCCGAAAGCGGCCCGAATCTGCGGTTGCCCCAGAGCCCCCTCGACCGCGGCCTGAAGATCGAGCCTCCCCTCGGCCCGCCACGCGGCCGGCAGCAATGAATGGGTGTAATCCCCGACATTCTGAATTTTTACCGCCGCCTGAACGTTTTCCAAATGCCCGGATTCCAGGTGGACGCGGCCCGTGATGTCCATCCGATCGGTGCGGTTATGGAGCCCAAAGGTCTCGACCGTCAACCGGACGCCGTCGGACCGACCGGAAAGATCCAGGTTGCCGAGGAAGACTCCGGCAGCACTTAAATTCTTCCCTTTCAGATTCACGCTACCTCGGGGAGCCTGCAGCGGTCCGCTAAGGGACAGTTCGCCCTGCAGCCGACCGCCCAGGGGCGGAAGGGGCAGCAGCGCCGCAAGGTCCCCTAAATCGGGCACGTCGATGGCCGCTTCCGCCTCCAGGTTGGCGCCGGCCGCCCCCCCCACCCAACCGGTCAGATCCGTTTTCAGGCGTTGCAGGCGAACCGCGCTGCCCGCGGAAGTCAACTGCCCCTCGCTGACTGTGAGAATCCCCTGCCGGACGCGCCCCTTTAAAACCAAATGGTGGGGTGGCGCCGCGGCAACGGCGGGGTGGATCCATTCGCCAGAGAGCTTCAACAGGGAGGGGATATCGCCTAGGGAAAAGTCAAAGGCGGCGGTCAGCCGCCCCAGCAGCTGATGGGAGCGTTCGCCGAACAGAGCCGCCGTCGGCAGGGACACATCGCGGATTTGGCCGGAGTTGCCATCACTCTGCAAATCGACCTGGGATACGGTCAGAATGCCCTCACCTGCCCGGGCATGTAATCGGCCATGTTTCCAGGCAAGGGTCTTCCATTGCCCGGCGCCGGCGCGGAGCATCATCTCCCCGTCCAGCAATTCCGGCTGGGCGTAGGGCAACCGGAAATCGGCTTCAATGGCAACCTGCCCGGCCAGGGACAAATCCGGCCTGTCCATAATTTGCCCGATAAGGGCCAAGTTCAGGTCCTCCCCGGCGACGCTCAAGGCCAGGGCTTCATCATTGTGCTGTCCCCTCACCGTCAGGCTGCCGTTGTCGCAGGGCATCAGGGCATCGAAAAGCAATTTTCGGGGCCATTGGGACAGGTCCACCGAGCCTTTTTCAATCAGGACGTTCCGATTCAACGCAAGCTGGCGCACGGCAAGTCGCCCGGAGGGTTCCACGTCAAGGCGGGCCTGGGCTTCGACCCGACCGTCGCGCAGCGGCGGCAGGTGCCAGCGCCAGTCCCGTACCGCGATTGTGAACGTATTGGCGGCGCTGGCATTGCCGGCAGACGGTGCAAGGGATAGGCCGCCAAACCGGTTTTCGTATCCGTCGCCCTGCAACTCCAGTTGCCCGTCATGGATGTAGACGCGGGGGAGGTTTTCCGGCCACCCGCCAAAGGTTTCCGGATCGTCGACCGCCGAAGGCTTCGATGAGGGGCGCGACAAATCGATATGCACCGCGGGACGATCCATCTCGATGGTCAGGCCGGCAATGAAGGCGTCGATGCCACGGATAAGGTCGATCAGGCAATAGCGCAGATAAACACTGGAAACGTTTACCTTCAGGGGGGTGTCCACCGGCTCGATGCTGCTGATCCGGATGTTTGCAATCTCCAGATCGGTGAGCAACGATCCGCTGATGTCATCCAGGGCAAGCTGCAGGTTCAGATCGGATTCAAAAAGCGCGATACCGGCCTTTTTCAGATAAGGGTAGAGAAGGACGCCGCGCAACAGGTAAACGCCCAGCGCCAATACGGCCGCCGCCAGCAGGATAGCGGCCGCCCATCGATACCCATGCCACCGCGGGTTCACCTAAGCATCCTCTCGGAGATGGCTTCTAATCAATCGGGGACGTTTTCGCCATCGGACCCGAAACAGCGGGATCCACGCTGCGCAGATGAAGATCCTGCTGGGGAAACGGAATCTCGATCGCCAGTTCCCGGAAGCGCTGGTCGATATCCTGATTGATTTCGCTCTGCACGACCCGGCGGCTGTCGAAATCCGCAATCCAGACCCGCAACTCGAAATCCAGCGAACTGGCCCCGAACCCGAAAAAGATAACAACCGGTTTGGGGTCGCTCAATACCAGCACGTGGTCTTGGGCAATTTCGATCAGGGTCTGCATCACCAGGGATACATCGGATCCGTAGGCCACCCCCACCGGCAGTTTCAGCCGGCGACGCCGTGCGGCCAGGGTCCAGTTGGTCACCTGGCCGGTAATCAGGTCGGCGTTGGGGACCACGATCTCGGCGTGGTCGTAGGTCTCCACCACGGTGGCCCGCAGGCCCACATGCTTGACCCGACCGAGTTGGTCGCCGAACTCCACCGAGTCGCCCACCTTGAGGGGGCGTTCGAAGAGCATGATGAGGCCGCATACGAAATTGTTGACGATGGTCTGCATGCCGAACCCGATGCCGACGCCCAGGGCGCCGCCGATAATGGCGATATGGGTAAAATCGAACCCCAGCACCGAGAGCGTCAGCAGGAACCCCACCAGAACGACGGCGTAATGCACCAGCCGGGCCATGGAAATGCGCACGCCCTGCTGCATCTTGCGCGACATGATGACCCCGTCCAGCAGGAGGGATTGGAGGGACCAGGAAAGCAGAAAGGCGCCGTAGAGGACCGCCCCGGCCGCCAAGACCAGTCCGATGGAATAATGGCGCTCCCCCACGGTCAAACCCAATGCCAGGATGGCCGCCAGAGCCGTATCGATATCAGCGTAGACTTTCCAGGTTCGCAGAAGATCCATGAGCACCCACAAACCAATGACCACGATGCTAAGCAGATCCGTCCGGGCGATGATCTTGCGGGCATTGTTCCGGATCAGGGCAAATTTCTGGAGACGGCGGCTATGCACCAACACCTCGATAATGCCTTGCAGAAAACGGATCATCATCCAGGCCATCACCAGGAGCAGAACGGTTTCCACCGATGAGAAAAGAAGGTACTCGGCCAGGCGGCTGAAGCCGAAAATTTCCGCCGCCAGTGTCACGGCCAGGACCGTCAGACTCAACCGCAGGAGCCAGGTTTGGGGTCCGGTCTCTTTCCGACGGGCGACCCCATGTCGTCCCATATCCAGCAGCCCGATAAGCGTTACCAGCACGACGAACAATCGCAGCATGGGGGCCGGCAGATTGATCTCATCAAAAACTTGTGCCAGCAGTTGAATCAGCAACAGGGCATAGATCGGCCTTAACAGCCATTTCTCCCGTAAAATGCCCCCCAGCAGGCGCCAAACGGCGAAGATGACGACGAACGTCAAAACCAGTCGCAAGTGAATTGTCGCCGCGAATACATCGCGAAACAGAACGATCCCGATAAAACATCCGGTGGCCACCGGACAGGCCGCAAACCATTCCAGGCGCTCGGAGCGTTTCAGCACGTCGGGCCGGCGACGGAAAAATACGATCAGTGCCAGGATAAAGAAGATCTGCAACAGCACAACCCAGATCCGCTGCGCCACATACTGGACGTCCGGCAGAGGAATCGCCCGGATGCCCTTGGTAAATTCCTCCACGAGACCCCGGTCGAATTGCGCCAGGAAACCTTTGGAAAAAAGGAAGGGCGTGGCCGTTCCCAGGGCTTCTCCGCGTATGGCCACGATCATGCGGTCGACACGCTGCTGGAGGTCCGATATGCGGTTCTGGGCCTGCCAGGCTTTCTGCTGGACCGCCAGGATGGGCTTGAGGTGCTTTTCGATGATGCGCCGGGCATCACCAAACATGTCATCCACGGAAACAAAGGTGGGTTGGACATATCCGTAAAGGTTGTTCTTGGAGAGGGCCTGGCGCCAGTAGGTCCACTTCTGCTGCTCCAGCCGCCACTCATCGATGGCCGTCTCAATCGTACCGATGCCGCCGGTAATTTGGTCCAGGATCCTCTTGATCCGATCCTCTTCCAGTTGGATGAGATATTTGGTGCCTCGTAGCAGGCCGAAATCCGGTGTCCGAGTGGCCTCCAACTGCTCAAGCTGATCTTTCAGTTTATCGACCGCTTCATGAACGGGGAGCAGCTCCGCCTCAATCTGATCGGTGGGCTCGAGTTTGGCCAGTTCCCCATTGAGCCGTTCCAGGCGTTTGCTGAGATTGGCCGCCAATGGGACGATATCCTGGAGCTCCGGCACGGGGGCCGGCTTTTCCGTCGCCACCGCGGCCGCACCGGCTTTGTCGCTCGTCTGCGCGCCGGCATCGGCGGAAACGAAAACCGTCGCAAGCACAAGCTGCAACAGACAGGCCAGTGTCACTAAACCGTTAAAGTGCATAGGAGCTCTCTCCAAACATGCGGATCGAAATGGTGCGCAATGTAACTTACGCCCCGGCTTTTAGAACTTCGCAATAACGCTGGTGGGCAGCCATTTCAAAAGCCTCCCCAGAAGGCACCACGGCCAGACCGGCACGGTGGACCGCTTGACCCGGCGTTCGATCATGCCGGCGATCAGGGCCGCCCCTTTTTCAGCCGAGATGACAAAAGGCCTGCTCTTCAGCATGCTGTTGAGCGGCGTATCGATATACCCGGGATAGAGTACCGTTACGTGGATGTCCTTGCGAAGGACTTCGGCACGCAAAGATTCCAGATAGATCGCCAAACCGGCTTTGGAAGCGCAATAGGAAGCCATACGTGGCATGCCCCGGAAAGCTGTGAACGAAGCGACCCCCACCACATGGCCGTGGCCCTGTTCCAGAAAATGAGCCATTGCGGCGTCAATCGCAGCCATCGCACCCAAAAGATTGGTCTCAATAGTAAGCCGGGCTTTGTCAAAGCGACCCTGCCCCACTTTCTCCCCCCGGCTGATGCCGGCATTGGCAAACAGGATATCCAGCCCCCCGAGATTTTCAGCGCAGGCGGCGATCACGCCAGGGACGCTTTCGTAAGCCGTCACGTCCAGCGGATGGGTCACAACCGCAACCTCCGGATGCCGGTCCTGAATGTCCTTCTGGATTTCTTCCAGCGTTTCCATGCGTCGGGCCGTCAGGGCCAGGGCGTATCCCCTGCCCGCCAGTTCATAGGCCAGAGCCCGTCCGATGCCGGACGAGGCCCCCGTGATCAAGATCTTCTTCGGCATGTGCATTCTCCCCTGTACGTGTATTGAAACGGCGGTCGAAATCAATGTGTTGTCATTGGAAGTATCGCGTAGCGTGATGGTCGATGCCAGGCCGGTTCCGGAGGCCACCGTAGAGACCCGGCGGCAGCCATTGGGTTGGAATACCATGATCACCCCCACCGGTGCAATTGTCATCGTCAACCGTCCGAGATACGGCTTGCGGCATCCTGGAGATGGAGGTGTGCGTTCCTACGCCGCAGCGATGAATGGGCCGCGTAACGCTGATCTTTAGTTTTAATCTAAACCCTCCGCCTCTCGTGGAGGACCCGGAGAGGTTCGACCGGTCCGGGGTGTTTTTATGCACGCATTTCTTCATTTTCTGTCCCGTGACAGAAAACGAAGCTAAAGAGCACGCCCGTGTCCCGCTCAATCCTGCGCGTCGTCCAACCGGCCGATGAAGCGTCGCCTCATGCCGCCATGCGGCGTTGCCAATCTCGCTCTGGTGCTCACAATCTGGCGATTGCTCCGCGCCTCGCTTCGATTG
>Ga0207799_100213_pt1 | contig 40874 bp, 40 predicted proteins | sample TtanPargueraPR_4_FD_187742 | JGI IMG/M metagenome (GOLD analysis project Ga0207799, IMG submission 187742) | Aerobic enrichment media microbial communities from Bioluminiscent Bay, La Parguera, Puerto Rico - Tt and M2 (SPAdes) | ecosystem: Environmental > Aquatic > Marine > Unclassified ...
GTTCAGGATTTTCCTTTGAGCCACAGGGGCAGCCCCGCCGCGACGAAGGCGACGCGATTGCAGGCCGCCGCCACGCGCTGATTCAACAGGCCCTGGGCATCGCGGAAATCACGTCCCAGTTTGGTTTCCGGTACCAAGCCGAGCCCCACCTCGTTGGAGACCATCACCAGCGGCTGCTCGACGCGGCCGAGATGCTCGACCAGCCGGTCCAGTTCGTTCTCCCATCTCTCGCTCCGGCCGAACAGGTTGGCCAGCCAAAGGGTCAGGCAATCGACCAGGATGGCCTCGTCCGGTGCGGCCGTGCCGATGCCGTGGATCAGGTTGGTTGCCGCCTCGACCGTCCGCCAGCCCTTGCCCCGGGCCGTCCGGTGCTTGGCGATGCGCAGGCGCATTTCGTCGTCCAACGGTTCCGCGGTCGCCACGTAGATCCGCTTGGGACTGAGGGATTCCGCGAGTTCCTGCGCGAAGCGGCTTTTGCCCGACCGGGCGCCGCCAAGGACGAGTGTCGGCATGGTGTTCCCCGTCTGTTTGCCTCTGCGTCCTAAACTAGGGGATTTTTCCCGCGCCGCCTAGGCCGTGAACTGTTATATGACGGACCCGGCAGGTGACGGTCCCGGAAACGGCAAACGGGGAAACGATGACGACCATCGAAGTGCGTTCGGTATCTCAGCGGTTCGAGGATTTCGAAGCCCTGCGCGGTATCGACCTTGTGCTGGCGGAACGCCGCATCGGCATCGTCGGGGGCAACGGTTCGGGCAAGAGCACCTTCGCGCGCCTGCTCAACGGCCTGCTGGTCCCAACCGAAGGGCGGGTGTTTGTCGACGGCCTGGACACCGCGAACAGCGGCAAGGCGGTCCGGCGCAAGGTCGGTTTCGTTTTCCAGAATCCGGACAACCAGATTGTGTTCCCCATTGTCGAGGAGGACGTCGCCTTCGGCCTCAAGGGGTTGAAGCTGCCGCGCGCCGAGCGCGACGCGCGGGTCACCGAGGTGCTGGGACGTTACGGGCTGGAAAAACTGCGCGGCCGGTCGGTCCACACCCTGTCGGGCGGCGAGAAACAGTTGCTGGCATTGGCCGGTGCTTTGATCACCGGACCCGACTGCGTGGTCTTCGACGAACCGACGACCCTGCTCGACCTGCGCAATTCGCGGATGGTCGACGAGGTCATCGCTGGTTTGGAGCAGACCGCCGTGGTGGTGACCCACGATCTGGATCTGTTGCGCCGGTTCGACCGGGTGCTGGTTTTCGACGGCGGACGGGTGGTCGCCGACGACGAGCCGAATGCCGCGTTGACCCGTTACGTGGAGAGCATGGGATGACGCCGATCCATCGGCTCCCGGCGGGAACCAAGCTGCTGATCCTCGCCGTTGCCGGAACCGGTTTGGTCGCCGTCGATCGGTGGTGGGGCATGGCCGTGGCGCTCGCCGTGACCCTGGGGCTCTATGTCCTGGCCCGCCAGCCGCGTGACCGGGTAATGGCGCAGGTGCGGCCCCTGCTCTGGCTGCTGGTGCCGTTGTTTCTGGTTCAGGGCTATATGGAGGCCTGGTCCCTGGCGGCGCTGACCGTGCTGCGGATCACCACGCTGGTGCTGCTCGCCGGGCTGGTCACCCTGACCACCCGTAGCGAGGCGATGATCGAGGCCGTCGAGAAAGGCCTCCGGCCGCTGGCCCGTTTCGGCGTTGATCCGGCCAAGGTCGCGCTGGCCTTCTCGCTGGCCCTGCGGTTCATCCCGGTGATCGCCCGGCAGAGTGCCGAGATTCGCGACGCCCAGCGGGCCCGTGGATTGGGGCGGAACCCCTTGGCCCTTGCCTTGCCGCTCATCTTCCGTACTCTGAGGACGGCGGGCGAGGTGGCCGACGCCATCGAGGCCCGCTCCTGTGTCGGACCGGACACCCCTGACGACGGTCCCGCGTCCGCGCCGTAATTTTTCTCCATCACCGCCGAGGCCGCCATGCAACGTGTTCGCCTGACCACCAAGGATATCGTTTACATCGCCCTGTTCGCCGCGCTGATGGCGGCGCTGGCGCTGTTCCCGCCGATCACCCTGCCGATGCTCGGCGGGGTGCCGATCACCGCCCAGTCCATGGGCCCGATGCTGGCCGGCGCGATCCTCGGCGCCCGGCGCGGGGCCTTCTCCATGCTCCTCTTCCTGGCGCTGGTCGCCATCGGCCTGCCGATCCTGTCCGGCGGGCGCGGCGGGCTCGGCGTTTTCATGGGCCCGACCGCCGGGTTCCTGTTCGGCTATGCCGCGGCTGCCTTCGCCGTCGGTTATCTGCACGAACGGTTCTGGCGGGGGCTGAACGTTGTCCAGTCGCTGCTGTTCACCGTGGCTGGCGGCATTGTCGCGCTTTATGCCATCGGTATTCCCTGGGCGGCGTTGAACACCGGCATGTCGCTGACCCAGATGGCGGCCGGCTCGGCCGTGTTCATTCCGGGCGACCTGGTCAAGGCCGGCCTGACGGCGATCATCGCGGTTACCGTCAAGCGTGCCTATCCGCTTATCCATACGGCGAATTAGGGCGCCGTCATTCGGGGTTGCATCTGGCCCAATCGGTAACCTGGAAGTGATCCTCGGCGTTCGTTTCGCGTCCTGAGACGTCTTACCGTCCGGCGGTACAATTTATACCTTATTTCAATGTGTCTTGAAGCGGAATCGGCTCTTGCGAAACCCGTCCGCACGGGATTAGACAAGAGGCCGAAAGGCGGACCGTCCCGTCCAACGGAGAAGGACTTACGATGACGCGAATGCCGGAGGGTACGACTTCCACCGGTGATCTCAGGTTGGACCCGCAAATGGCGGCGGCTCTGAAGAAGAAGGAGGAGATCGCCGCGCAGCTTGGCGCGGGGCCGGTCAATCCCTCGCCCGAAGAGTCCCGCGCCCGTGTCCTGGCGGAGAAGCGCTTCTGGAACGAGGATCCGATTTTCCTGCCGCAGGTCGAGGACGTTTCGATCCCCGGTCCGCATCGGGATGTCCGGGTGCGTGTGTACCGGCCGGATACGGGGAACGTTCTTCCCGCCGTGGTCTATATCCATGGCGGCGGCTGGGTTCGCTGCAACATCGAGACGCATGACCGGCTGTGCCGGATCCTGGCCCGGGAAAGCGGCGCCACAGTGCTTTCCGTCGATTACGCGATGGCGCCGGAACACAAGTTCCCCATTCCGCTGGACGAATGCGTCGCCGCCGTGCTGGCCATCCGCGACCGGGCGGCGGAACTGCGCATCGACCCCGCCCGCATGGCGTTGTCCGGGGACTCCGCCGGAGGCAACCTGGCGCTGGCCGCCGCGTTGGACCTGCGGACGACGGAACCGGGGTTGGTCAAGGCGCTGGTCCTCTATTACGGCGTGTTCGGCACCGATCTGGATACCGAGTCCTACACGGTTCTCGGCGACGGGCGGTTCGGCCTGTCGCGGGCCGATATGGATGCCTACTGGGCGGCCTATCTGCGGAGCGACCGCGACCGCGACGATCCGCGCGCCGCGCCGCTGAAGGCCGACCTGTCCGGTCTTCCGCCGGCCTTTCTGGCCGCCGCCGAACTCGATGTGCTGCGCGATGATACGCTTCGCCTCGCCGCCCGCATGCGGGAACTCGGATTGCCCCATGAACTGAAGCGCTACCCCGGCGTCTGTCATGGCTTCCTCGATCAGAGCCGCATGGTCGATGCCGGAGTCGCGGCCCTCGCCGACGGTGCGGGCTTCCTCAGGGCCGTGTTCTAACCGCCATGACCAGCGTCGAAGGGCGAGGCGGGGATCGTCCAATTTCTCCTTTTGAAACGAGAGGGATAGCGCGTGACGCGACGCGGTCTTTCGCCCAATCGGCCAAGCTGTTAAACATTTTAACCTTGACTGTTAGACATTTCGGCCGTCTCCTTACCGTCCGATTTTCCAGGCCGAGAAAAACGACGGGAAATCCATGGCGACGCAGAGCCTTTACGAACATCGTCTTTTCCCTGCCGGCGCATCGACCGCGCCGATCTGGCCGCCTGGTCGAACACCGGATTCAAGAGGATGAGACACACGCTGTGGCGCGGGCACTGACCTATGGTCGGGCCAAGGCCGCCTGCAGACCGTGACCATGGAAAGCGACGGGGATGTTGCTTCTTTTCGAGGACTTGTTTTCAACTCTGGGAGGATAATGCTTATGCATATTACCCGTACTTTGGTAATTGCCGCCGGCGCGATGGTTCTCGCTTCCGCGGCGTCCGCGACGACCCTTAAAATGTGGGGCGGTCATGCCGCCGACTACCCGACCTCGGTCGGCCAGCTCTACTTCGGCGAAAAGGTCAAGGAACTGACCAACGGCAAGTACGAGTTCAAGTTCTATCCGAGCATGACGCTCGGCAGCGAGAACAGCGGTCTCGACCAGGTCCGTTTCGGCGCCATCGACGCCGGTAACTTCAACATCGGCCCGACTTCCGATACGGTCGAGGAATACAAGCTGCTGGCCCTGCCGTATGTCTTCAGCAGCGAAGAGCAGATGTACAAGGTGCTCGACGGCGAAATCGGGGACGAGTTGGCGGCCAAGGCCGAGAAGAACGGCCTTGTCGTTCTCGGCTGGTACGGCTCGGGCGCGCGGTCGTTCTACAACTCCAAGCACCCGATCAAGACCCCGGCCGACCTGGAAGGCATGAAGGTCCGCGTCCAGCAGACCGCCGTCTTCGTCGATACCATCGAGGCCCTGGGCGCCAAGGCCACCCCGCTGCCGTTCGGCGAGGTGTACACCGCGCTCAAGACCGGCGTCGTCGATGGTGCCGAGAACAACTGGCCGTCCTATGAATCGACCGCCCATTACGAGGTGGCGAAGTACTACTCCCTCGACCGGCACTCGATCGTGCCGGAGATCCTCTGCGTGTCCAAGAAGCTGTGGGGCAAGCTGAGCGACGACGAGAAGAAGGCCTTCCAGCAGGCGGCGACGGAATCCGAGGCCGTGATGCGGAAGGCCTGGGACGTGCGGGTCGAGAAGTCGAAGAAGATCGTCATCGACGCCGGCACCGAGGTGAACGAGGTCGACGTCGAAGCCTTCCAGGCGAAGATGAAGCCCGTTTACGACAAGTACCTGACCCCGGAAGCTCAGGCGCTTCTCGACCGGATTCGCGCCGTCAAGTAACCGGATTTTCCGGACCGAGAGGGCGCGGCCGGTCCGGCCGCGCCCTTCCCGCCCAAGAGGAAAACCATGTTCCGAACTCTTTTCGTCGGCTATTCGCGTGTGATGGCCCTGCTGTCCAAGCTGACGCTTATCCTGTGCGGCATCGCGCTGCTTGTCATCATCGGGTCCACCGGTTGGCAGGTCTATGGCCGCTATGTCCTGAACGACCCGCCGTCCTGGGTCGAGAGCCTCGCCATTCTGCTGTTGCTGTTCGTGTCCTTCCCGGGCGCCGCTGTCGGCATCCGCGAGAAATTCCACCTGGGGATCGTCTTCCTCCTCGACATGTTGCCCCCGCGGAGCCGCCGGGGCTTCGAACTGGCCGGCGTGCTGATCCTGTTCGGTTTCGGAATCGCCATGGCATCCGGCGGATACGACGCAACGGCCCAGACCTGGAGCGTCAGCGATCCCATCCTTTCGGTTCCGCGCGGTATGTCCTATCTGCCGATCTGTATCGCCGGGGTTCTGATGGTTTTGTTTGGTCTCGAGCAAATCGGCGAGTTCTTCCTCGGGGGGCGTGACGCTCCCGGTGTTCTTTCCGACGGCTCCAACAGCGTGGCGGAAGGGAACGTCGACTGATGGAACTCATTCTTCTTTTCGGGCTGTTCGCGGTCCTGATCGCCATCGGCGTGCCGATCGCCTTCGCCCTCGGCATTTCCTCGTTCATCACCATGATGTACGAAGGCATGCCGGCCTGGCTGGTGTTCCAGCGGATGACCGACGGCATGTCCATCTTCACCCTGCTGGCGATCCCGTTCTTCATCTTCGCCGGTGAACTGATGCTCTACGGACGCATCGCCGAGCGGCTGGTCCATCTGGCCTCGGCCTGCGTCGGATGGGTGCGCGGCGGCCTCGGCGTGGTGAACGTCTTCGCCTCCATGCTGTTCGGCGGCATCTCGGGTTCCGCGGTGGCCGATACCTCGGCGCTGGGTGCGATCATGATCCCGATGATGCGGGAGAAGAACTACGACGACGACTATTCGGTGAACGTCACGGTCACCGCCTCGGTCGCCGGTATCCTGATCCCGCCCAGCCATAACATGATCCTCTACGCGGTGGCGGCCGGCGGCGGCCTGTCCATCGCCAAACTGTTTTTCGCCGGCGTCGTGCCGGGCGTCCTGATGTGCCTTTGCCTGGGGGTGGCGGCCTATCTGGTCGCCGTCAAGCGCGGTTATTCCTCGGAGAAGTTTCCCGGCTTGAAGGCCTTGCTGTTCATTGCCGCCAGCGCCATCCCCGGCCTGCTGACCGCCGTGATCATCATCGGCGGCGTGCTCAGTGGGGTGTTCACGGTAACCGAGTCCGCGGCCAGCGGCGCGATCTACGCCCTTCTGGTTACGGCCATCGTCTATCGGAGCTTGACCTGGGAGCACTTCGTCAAGGCGGTAAGCAGCGCGGTACGGACCACGGCCATGGTGATGATCCTGGTCGGCAGCGCCCAGGGCTTCGCCTGGCTGCTGACGGTTCATGACCTGCCGAACATGGTCATCCAGACGCTGACCTCGATCTCCGACAACAAGTATGTCGTGTTCTTCCTGATCAACATCATCCTGTTGCTGCTCGGCGCCATCATGGACATGGCGGGCCTGATCCTGATCTGCACGCCGATCTTCCTGCCGGTGGTCGTGAACTTCGGCATGGACCCGATCCAGTTCGGCATGATCATGATGATGAACCTCGGCGTGGGGCTGTGCACGCCGCCGGTTGGCGGATGCCTGTTCGTCGGCTGCGCCATCGCCAAGCTGCCGATCGAGAAGGCGGTCCGGACCATCTGGCCGTTCTACGCCGCTATTTTCGTCGCCCTGATGTTGTTGACCTATGTGCCGTCCGTTTCGCTGGCCCTGCCGCATTGGCTGGAATCGATCGGCGGCTAAGGAACTATGGTATGCACCCTATAAGCGTGTATAACAGCAGCCGCTGTAGGGTAATGATAGGGGGAGTCCGCTAAGGATATGGTGCGCCGGGAAACATTGGCCGATCAGGTGGCCCAGCATATACGGGACGTGATCGACGCCCGTGGGCTGCTGCCGGGGGATCCGATCCCGACCGAGATCGAGATCACCCAGGAACTGGGCGTCAGCCGCGGCATCGTCCGCGAGGCGTTCCGAGCCCTGTCGGCCTCCGGCATGATCAATGTCTCGAGCGGCCGTCGGTCGACGGTGGGAACCTTGCAGAGCAGCGTTCTGCAGAACTTCTTTTCCCACGCGTTGATCACCAGCCAGGCGGACATCGACAACCTCATGACCCTGCGCCAGGCGATCGAGTTCAGCGCCGTTCGCCTGGCGGCGGTCAACCGGACCTACGGCCATCTGGACCAGCTGAAGACGACGCTGGACAAGATGGCGGTGTCGCTGGACCGGCACAATGTCTACATCCAGTACGACTTCCAGTTTCATCTCCTGCTGTGCGAAGCGTCGGGCAATGTCTTGTTCCGGCTGCTGATCGAGAGCCTGTCGGATGCGGTGCACGCGACCATGCGGGCCGGCATCCGGAATCGGAAGTCGGAGAACGACAAACACCTGGTGCAGAAGAAGCACGAGGATATTTTCCTGGCGGTCGAACGCGGTGACGAGGACGCGGCGGAGGCCGCCATGCGCACCCATTTCGACGCCGCGATCACCGCGATCCGCGAAAACATCACGGCCGACGACGACCTCGATAAGATTCGAGGATAGAACCGGACGTTTGCATTCTGCCGGGGAAAAGTCATATAGGTTTAAATGTTAAACAATATAGCAGTTGGATAAATTGAGGCCGCAAGACGAACAGCACGAGAAGGTGATTCTCAGGCGCCGCCGGTATCCGCGTTGCGGATCCCGTGATGGAGCCTTCGGGCCCGGTCCGTCCGGTCTCTCGAACATGCGTTAAGAAAAGGAAGATAGGAATGAACTTCAACGAAGCGTTTTCCCTGAACGGCCACCGGGCATTGATCACCGGCGGGGCGTCGGGTCTCGGGTTGGCCATGGCGAAGTGTTTCGTGGCGGCGGGCGCCGAGGTGGTGATCGCCGACATGAGCGAGGAGAAGACCCAGGAAGCGGTCGCCGAACTGGGCGAGAAGGCCTCGGGCGAGCAGCTCAACGTGACCGACTTCGACCGGGCCGAGAGTTTCGCGGCGGACGTCGAGAAGAAGCACGGCGGGATCTCGATCCTGGTGAACAACGCCGGGAACACCTGCAAGAAACCGCTGGGCGAGATGACGGTGGACGAGTTCAAGTCGGTGACCGACGTTCACATGACCGGCGCGTTCGCGTTGTCGCGGGCCTTCCTGCCGCAGATCGCCTGGTCGGGGCGGGGATCGATCCTGTTCACCGCGTCGATGAGTTCGTTCCTGGGCATCCCGTTCTGCACCGGCTACGCGGCCTCGAAGGCGGCCTATGTCGGGCTGGTCCGCAGCTTCGCGACCGAGTTGGGGCCACAGAAGATCCGGGTGAACGGCGTGGCGCCGGGGTGGATCGACACGCCGCTGTTCCGGTTCGCCACGAATAACGATGCCCCGCGTCTGCAGAAGATCATGAACCGCATCCCGATGGACAAGGTCGGCGATCCCGAGGACATCGGCTGGGCCATGACCTATCTGGCCTCGGACGCCGCCAAATACGTCACCGGCCATATCCTGGTCGTCGACGGCGGCGCCCTCCACGGGTTCTGAGCCGGTTTTTGAATAGGGGAAAAAGACGATGGCTAAGCAGTACGAGGACGATCCCGGCCTGTTCCAGTTGATGAAGACGGAACTGTTCACCGCGGTGGTCGGCGACGTGATGGACAAAATGGGCTTGCAGCATCAGTTCCTGCCGCCTTATCTCAAGCCTCTGCGCGACGATATGGTGGTCGCCGGACGCGCCATGCCGCTGCTCGAGGCGGATTGGTTCAGCGATATCGACGAGCAGGGCCACAGCGAGGTGACCAAGAAGCCCTTCGGCCTGATGATGCAGGCGCTGGACGATCTCAAGGCCGGCGAGGTCTACATGGCCGCGGGCGCTTCGCCGCGCTATGCCCTGTGGGGCGAGATGATGTCGACCCGGGCGATGCAGCTCGGCGCGGTCGGCGCCGTGGTCGACGGCTATTCGCGCGATACCCGGGGCATCCTGAAGCTCGGCTTCCCGGTGGCCTCGCGGGGCCGTTACGCCCAGGATCAGGGCGTGCGCGGCAAGGTCGTCGACTGGCGCGTGCCGATCGAGATCGGCGGCGTCCGGGTGTGCCCGGGCGACCTGATCTTCGGCGATCTGGACGGTGTCCTGGTCGTCCCGGCGAAGGCCGAGGAGGAAGCCATTGCCTTGGCCCTGGAAAAGGTCCGGGGCGAGAACATGGTGGCCAAGGCGCTGAATGAAGGCATGAGCGCGACCGAGGCCTACGAGACGTTCGGCATCATGTAGCGGATGCGGGGGCACAGGCCCCCGCCCGTTCTCACCGGCGGCCGGAAATGGCCGGAGCGAGGGAAACCTGTCATGACTAAAACCGTTTTCGACGCCGACGAGGTCTGCCTCGTCATGAACGAAAGCGATAACATCGCCATCGCCCGCCGCACCCTTCCCGAGGGATCGTCGGTCCGTTTCGGCGGCGCCGAGGTCGTTCTCCCGGCGGAGGTGCCGGTCGGGCACAAGCTGGCCCGGCGCGACATCGCCGCGGGCGAGAAGGTGATGCGCTGGGGGCTGCCCATCGGCTCGGCGACCGTCGAGATTCCCCAGGGGCACCATGTCCACCTGCACAACCTGAAAAGCGACTACATCCCGACCTTCAAGGCCGGCGAGTTCGTGACCGACGAGAAGGAGGCGCATTGATGAAAGGCTATCTGCGCAGCGACGGCCGCAAGGGTATCCGCAACGTCCATCTGGTCGTCTACCTGGTCGAATGCGCCCATCATGTGGCCGACCGCATCCAGCGCCCCTGGGAGGAGACCGGCGAGGTCAACGTCGTCGGCTTTTCCGGCTGCTATCCGAACGTCTACGGCGTGCGCATGCTCAAGGCGCTGTGCACCCACCCGAACGTCGGCGCGGTGCTGCTGGTGTCGCTCGGCTGCGAGAGCATCGATCACGCCGAACTCCAGGAACATGTCGAGGCGACCGGACGTCCGGTTTCGACCATCGTCATCCAGGAAATCGGCGGGACCGAGACGGCGATCAAGGAAGGCCGCGCCCGGATCGAAAAGAACCTGGAGACCCTGAACGCCCAGACGCCGGTCGACCTGGACTGGTCGGAGCTTTGCGTCGGCACCATCTGCGGCGGCTCGGACGGGACCAGCGGCATCGCCGCCAATCCCGGCATCGGACGGGCCTTCGACCGGCTGCTGGACCGTGGGGCGACCTGCGTGTTCGAAGAGACCGGCGAACTGATCGGCTGCGAACACATCATGGCCGACCGCGCCGAGACGCCGGAAGCCGCCGAGCAGATCATCGCGGCGGTGGCCAAGGCCGGGCACTATTCCTCGGCCATGGGACACGGCAGTTTCTCCCCGGGTAACGCCGACGGCGGGCTGACCACCATCGAGGAGAAGTCGCTCGGCGCCTATGCCAAGTCCGGCGCGTCGAAGATCCGCGGCGTCATCAAGCCGACCGAGATCCTCGGCGGCGGCGGGCTGTGGCTGATGGACGTGGTGCCGGACGGCGAGCCGAAGTTCGGCTTCGCCAACATCAACGATAATTCCGAGATCATGGAACTGATCTCCTCCGGTGCGCAGGTGATCCTGTTCTCCACCGGGCGGGGCTCGGTCGTCGGTTCGGTGATCTCGCCGGTGGTCAAGGTCTGCGCCAACCCGGAAACGTATGACCGCATGTCCGGCGACATGGACATCAACGCCGGCCGGGTGGTCACCGGCACCGCCGACCTGGATACCATCGGCGACGAGATCGTCGATCTGATCGAAGGACTGGCCAACGGCCGGAAGACCAAGTCCGAGGGCCTGGGCCACCAGGAATTCGTCCTCGGCTACAAGACCTTCGAATACGGCAAGACGAACTGCTGACACGAAACCCTGAGCCGCTTAAACTCGCCCCACCTGGCGGCCGGGTCGAAGCCGGAGTTCCGGAAAACGGGACTCCGGCTTCGGTCGTTTTGCGGGGTGGGCGGCTGCCGGAACTTCGGCTATGACATCCGCACCGGAAACGTCCGGCGGTTATCGGAAGGAGAAAAAGACGGGATGGGACGGATCGCGATCGCCATTCATGGCGGCTGTGGCGTGATGACGAAGACGGGCATGGCGGAAGCCGAATGGGCGGCCGCGCGGGACGATCTGGCACGCTCTCTCAAGGCCGGATGGGAAGTCCTGACGGCGGGCGGTACGGCCGTCGACGCGGTCGAGGCCGCCGTCGTGGTGATGGAGGATTCGCCCCGCTTCAACGCCGGTTACGGCGCGGCCCTGAACGCCGCCTCCGAACATGAACTCGATGCCTCGATCATGAACGGCGCGACCCTGGAGGCCGGCGGCGTCTGCGCCGTGCGGCGAACCCGCAATCCGGTCAAGGCGGCGCATGCGGTGATGAATGTGGGCGACGCCGTCCTGCTGACCGGCGAGGCGGGAGACGCCTTTGCCGAGGAGGCGGGCCTCGACATGGTTGCGCCCGGCCACTTCACCACCGAGCGCCGGATCAGGGCCCTGGCCAGGATGAAGGAACACAAGCAGCGCGGCACCTTCCTGGCGGCGCGCGAATCCGACAAGCACGGCACGGTCGGTGCCGTGGCGCTGGATGCCGAGGGTCATCTCGCCGCCGCCACCTCGACCGGCGGCTACAACAACAAGCCGGTCGGCCGGGTCGGCGATTCGCCGATCATTGGGGCGGGCACCTATGCGCGCGACGGCGTTTGCGCGGTATCGGGGACCGGGCAGGGCGAGTACTTCATGCGCCTGGTGATCGGCCACGAAATCGCCAGCCGCGTCGCCTATCTGGCCGAACCGTTGGAAACCGCCGCCGCGAAGGTGATCGTGGAAGGGCTGGAACCCTACGGCATCGGCGGCGGCTGTATTGCCCTCGACCCGCAGGGCAACGTCGCCGCGCCGTTCAACACCGACGGCATGTTCCGGGGCTGGGTGACGACGGACGGCGATCTTTACGTCGGCACGCACGAGGACGTGATGTTCGTCGAAAGGCTGGAGATCGCGGGGGGCTGACCGCCCCCCGGAAGATCTAGACGTTTACTCAGAAATTCACCGCGCCCGCATTGGCGGTCAGATCCTCGGTCGCCGGTAGTTTGCCGTCGAACCACAATCCGGCGGCGGCGGCCGACATGGCGCAGCCGTCATGGGCGATGCCCGGCACCTCGGTGATCGTCCAGTTGAAGGCGACGCCCATCTTCTCCGCCGCTTCCTTGCCGAGGGAGAAGTAGTTGCGGGCCCGGTGCAGCCGTCCCGGCCCCTGGGCGATGGCCTCGGGGTTGGTCGGCAGGTTGGCCGCATCGGCGCCGCAGTCGTCGATGCCGGCCAGGAGTTGCAGCGGATAGGCGAACAGCCGGGTGAGTTCCGCTTCGCCCAGGCCGATGCCGCCGAGGCCCTCGGGGAACGGCTTGTCCAGGGTCGGCAGGGAATACCATCCGGCGTTGGCGGCAACCGCCGCCTCAAAGGGCTCGCCGCCCTGGGTGGACAGCATCCGGTGGACGAACTGGCCGCCCGCCGAATGGCCGTAGATGCGGGCTTTCGGCTGCGTGACCAGACCGGCTTCCCACAGGGCGTCGACGACGCGGGCCGGGGCGCCGAACACCCATGTCCGGCGGTCGCGGACCTCGCCTTCGTCGTCGAGGATGCGGCCGTTGTTGTAGTCCTCGGTCTCCGGGTAGAACTCGCGCGGGAAGGTCGGGGCGACGATCAGCAGGTGATGGCGCTCCGCCGCCGGAATCCAGAAATCGCGGTAGTCGTCGCCGTTGCGCAACATGCCGTGCTGCACGATCACCAGCGGCCAGTCCGGGGTGTGCCCCTTCGGGCGGTAGGTCTGCAGGGTAACCGGCCGGTCCGGGTTTTCCGGGTCGATGAACGTCACGGTGTTGCGGCCGTAGCCGTCGAGTAGGCTCTTCAGAGACATCGAATACCTCAAATTGGATCGTTGAGATGGCAGGCCGAAAACCGCTGGGGGCCGATGCGCCGGAAGGCCGGCGCCTCTTCGCGGCATCTTGCGGTCGCGTGCGGGCATCGGGGATGGAAGGTGCAGCCGGAAGGCGGGTGAAGCGGCGAGGGAAGCTCGCCCTTGATCGGCTGGAAGGTGCGCCGCCGCCGCTTGACCGACGGGATCTCGGCGAGCAGCGCCTGGGTGTAGGGGTGGGCCGGGCTGGCGTACAGCTCGGCGGCCGGGGCCAGTTCGACCAGCCGGCCCAGGTACATGATGGCGACCCGGTCGGCGATATGGCGGACCACCGAGAGGTCGTGGCTGATGAACAGGTAGGTCAGCGACCGTTCGTCGCGCAGATCCATGAACAGGTTGATCACCTGCGCCTGGATCGAGACGTCGAGCGCCGCGATGGGCTCGTCGCAGACCAGGAAGCGCGGGCCGACGATCAGCGCCCGGGCCAGCCCGATCCGCTGGCGCTGGCCGCCGGAGAACTGGTGCGGGTAGCGCTCCTTGTAGGTCGGGTCGAGGCCGACCTCCTCGAGCACCTTGTCGACCCGCGCAAGGATTTCCTTTTTGCCTTTTGCGAGACCATGCACCTTCAGCGGTTCGGCGATCATCTCGCCGACCTTCTGGCGCGGGTTGAGCGAGGCATAGGGGTCCTGGAACACCATCTGGACGCCGAGGGTGTAATCGAGCTTCTGCCGCCCGGCCAGTCGCGAGATCGGCGTGCCGTCGAACACCACGTCCCCGGCGGTCGGCCGGAGGATTCCGGCCACCATGCGGCCCAGGGTCGACTTGCCGCAGCCGGATTCCCCGGCCAGCCCGATCACTTCGCCCGGCTGGATCGCCAGATCCACACCAGTTACGGCCTTCAGGACGGGCGGCAGCGACCCCTTGCCGACGGCATGTAGCAATCGTTCTGCCAGGACCGGCGGTCGCTGGAACGTCCGGGACGTCTCCTTCAGTTCGATGATGGGGGCTTGCGTGTCGGCGGCGCCGCTCATCGGGTCGTCTCCTCCGGAACGGGGTTGTGGCAGCGCCATTCGTGTCCGGCCGCCCCGGCGGTGACGTCCGGCATGGTTTCGGCGCAGACGGCCTGGGCGCGTTCGCAGCGCGGCCGGAACGGGCAGCCGACCGGGAAGGCGGACAGCCGCGGCGCGGCGCCGTCGATCTGATGCAGCCGGGTGCCGGGGGCGTTCTCCGCCGGGATCGAATCGAGCAGGCCGCGCGTATAGGGATGGCGGGGACGGTCCAGCACGTCGTCGATCTCGCCGATCTCGACGATCTGCCCGGCGTACATGACGGCGACCCGGTCGGCCAGTTCCGAGATCACGCCGAGGTCGTGGGTGATCCAGATGATGGCGGTGCCGGTCTCGCGCTGCAGGGTCTGCATCTCGGCCAAAATCTGACCCTGGATGGTGACGTCCAGGGCCGTGGTCGGTTCGTCGGCGATGATCAGGTCCGGGTGGTTCAGCAGCGCCGTGGCGATGGCGACGCGCTGCCGCATGCCGCCGGAAAATTCATGCGGGTACTGCTCGAACCGCTCCTCGGGCGAGGTGATGCCGACCTGGCGCAGGGCGGCGATGGCGCGCTCGCGGGCCTCGGCGGCGGAGGCGCCGCCATGTTCGGTGATCGCCTCTGTCATCTGCTCGCCGATGGTCAGTACCGGGTTCAGCGCGGCCAACGAATCCTGGAAGATCATCGCGATCTCCTTGCCGCGCACCTCGCGCAAGGCGGTGTCGCCCAGGCCGGTCAGGTCGCGGCCCTTGAACAGGATTTCGCCCCCGACGACCTCGCCGGGCGCATCGATCAGGCCGATCAGCGACAGCCCGGTTACCGATTTGCCCGACCCGGATTCGCCGACCAGCCCCAGCACCTCGCCCGGCTTCAGCGAGAAGCTGACCCGGTTCACCGCGACATAGGCGCCTTCGAGGAAATGGAAGGCGGTGACCAGGTCGCGGACCTCAAGCAGGGGATCGGTCATGAGCGCCTCGCATCGAAAGCCACGCGCAGGCGATCGCCCACGAGGTTGAGGGAGAAGATCAGGACGACCAGCGCGATGCCTGGATAGACGCTGATCCAGTATTCGCCGCTCATCAGGAAGTCGAACCCGTTGGCCACCAGCAGGCCGAGCGACGGCTGGGTCACCGGCACGCCGACGCCGAGGAACGAGAGCGTCGCCTCCAGCGTGATGGCGGAGGCGATCCGCACGGTGGCGACGACCAGCGCGGCGGCGATGCTGTTCGGCAGCAGATGGCGGAACATGATGCGCAGCTTCGAATAGCCCAGGTTCTCCGCCGCCTCGATGTATTCCTTGCGGCGCTCGACCAGCGCCGATCCGCGCATGACGCGGGCGTAGTGCGCCCATTGGACGACGACGATGGCGATGATCACCTTGTCGACGCCGCGCCCGATCGCCGCCAGCAGTACCAGGGCGACGAGGATCGACGGGAAACCGAGGAAGAAATCGACCATCCGCATCAGCGCCGCCTCGACCTTGCCGCCGAACACCGCGGCGGTCAGGCCGACGCTGACCCCGATGGCGAAGGCGAAGGCGGTCGCCACCAGCCCGACCATCAGGCTGACCCGCAGGCCGTACAGGATGGCCGAGACCATGTCGCGGCCCTGGGAGTCGGTGCCCAGCCAGTAGGTCAGGCCGTCCAGGCTGGTCTCGCCCGGCGGCAGCCGGTTGTCCATGACCGAGAACGAGGTGAGGTCGTAGGGGTTCTGCTGGGCCAGCAACGGCAGCAGCAGCCCGGCGGCGAGGACGACGACCAATGCGATCAGTGCGCCCTTGAGGCTCGGCCGGCGCTTGATCCGGGCCAGATGGAAGGCGCGCCGGGGCGTCTTGACCATCGGCGGGACGAGCAACGGATCGGGGGGCAGGTCCTTGCGCGGGCTCATGCCGTTTTCTCCATGAGCTTCACCCGCGGATCGAGCACCGCGTAGATCAGGTCGACGGCCAGGTTGATGATGACGAACAGGAAGGTGATCAGCATGACGTAGGAAACGACGACCGGCCGGTCGAGCTGATAGATGCTGGTGATCAGCAGCTTGCCCATGCCCGGCCAGGCGAAGACGGTTTCGGTGATCGTCGAGAAGGCGATGAGGTTGCCGAACTCGATGCCGAGCACCGTGACGATGGGGATCAGGATGTTGCGCAGGATGTGCCGCCGGACGATGCGTTTGCGCCGCACGCCCTTGGCCCGCGCGAATTTCACGTAGTCCTGGGTCTGCGCTTCCATCGCGCCGGAGGCGGTCAGACGGATGATCAGGGCCAGGTTGGGCACCGCTAGGTTGATCACCGGCATGGCCAGATGACGCAGACCGTCCAGGGACAGGAAGCTGACCGGAAAGCCAAGGATACTGACCGTCTCGCCGCGGCCCGACGTGGGCAGCCAGTGCAGCCAGACGGCGAACAGCAGGATCAGCATCATGCCTTTCCAGAAGCTGGGCAGCGAATAGCCCAGGATGGAGCCGGTCATCACCGCGCGCGATGCGGTCGCGTCGCTGTTCAGGCCGACATAGAGGCCGATGGGAATCCCGACCAGGCTGGCGACGATCAGCGACAGGGTGACCAGTTCCAGCGTCGCCGGCATGCGGGTGACGATGAGGCGCAACGCCGGTTCGCCGTGCACGAACGAGGTGCCCAGGTCACCCTGGACGGCGTTGCCGAGAAACGTCAGGTACTGCAGCCAGACCGGTTGATCGAGGCCGAGCGCATGGACCATCGCCTCGCGTTCAAGTTCCGTCGCCTCCGGGTTGACCAGTAGTTCAACCGGATTGCCGACGGTATAGACGGCGAGAAACATGACGATCGAAACCGCCAGCAGGACGGCGATGCTTTGCAGCAGCCTTTGAAAGATGAAAGTTCCCACGGCCCTTTCCTTGCCCGTTGATCGGGGAGCGCGGACGGCGGGCCGCCCGCGCTCCGTTGGATCAACTTATTGGGCGGCCTTCTTGACGGACATGGCCAGGGTGTTCTGGTCCATCCGTCCGATGTAGTCCAGGCCCTTGCGGTAGGCCCAGATGGTGCTTTCGAAGTGGACCGGGACGAAGCCCATCTGATCGATCAGCCGCTTGCCGGCGACCTGCAGGATCTCGGAGCGCTTCTTCTCGTCGACGGTGCCGACGGCCTTGACGATGGCGTCGTTGTACTCCTTGTCGCTCCACCGGCCGTAGTTGGAGGTGCCGAGACCGGCCGGCTTGTTGTAGGTCGCGGCGTACTGGCGCATGAACGACGACGCGCCGCCCGAGGTCGAGCCCCAGCCGCCCATCGCGAAGCTGAACTCACGCTTGCTGCGGCGGCTGAAGAAGATCGAGCGGGTCATCGCGTCGACCTCGGTGCGGATACCGACCCGGGTCAGGAATTGGGCGATCGCCTGGGCGACTTGCGAGTCGTTGATGTAGCGGTCGTTGGTCGCCGACAGGGTCACGTCGAAGCCGTCCGGATAGCCGGCCTCGGCCAGCAGCTTCTTGGCGCCCTCGGGGTCGTACTTCAGCGGTTCCGGGTTCGGCATGGCGCCGAACATCGTCTCCGGGACGTACTGGTAGGCCGGCGCGGCGGCGTTATCCATGATGCGCTTGACGATGGCGTCACGGTCGATCGCCATCGACACGGCGCGGCGCACCCGGACGTCCTTGAACGGGTTGGAGCCGTCCTTGGTCTTGATGTACGGGCTGTCGTCGCGCTCGGCGTCCATCTGCAGGAAGATCACCCGGCTAGACGGTGTGATCGTGTAGTCGAACTTCGGATCGGCGTCGAGCTGCTTGACGTCGCGGGCCGACGGGCTCTCGATCAGGTCGTAATCACCCGCCAGCAGGCCGGCCAGGCGCGGACCGGCATTCGGGACCGGGACCATCTTGACCGTATCCCAGGCCGGCTTCTCGCCCCAGTAGGCGTCGTTGCGGGCCAACTCGATCCCGGCGCCCTTGGTGAACTTGACCAGTTTGTAGGGGCCGGTGCCGATGGCCATCTCGCCGCTGTTGAACGGATGCAGCGACGGCCATTCGCCGGTGACGCCGCAACCGTTTTCCAGGTCGAAGGAAAGTTCGCCGTGCGGCACGATGCTGTCGCTGAGGATGAACACCTCGGCCATGCGCTCGGGCATCAGCGGCTCGACCGCCTTGGTGGTGATCTTCACCGTGTAGTCGTCCGGCGTCTCGACCTTCGCCATGTTGGTGATCCACTGGGTGAACGAGCCCGACACGGCGGTCGGGTTGTTCATCACCCGGCAGAAGGTGAAGACCACGTCGTCGGCGGTGAAGTCGTCGCCGTTGGAGAACTTCACGCCCTTGCGCAGGTTGAAGACCCAGGTGTTGTCGTCCTCGGACTTCCAGGACGTCGCCAGGGCGGGGACGGAGTTGAGGTTTTCGTCCGAGCCGACGAGCGCGTCGAAAATATGCTGGGCGAGCGCGTTGTTGGTCGATAGGTCGTGGTAATGTGGGTCGACGGAAGTGGGTTCGGAGGCGAGGCCGATGGTCAGCGAGTCCGCCATCGCCGGGGCGGCGATGAAGGCGGGCAGGGCTGCCAGGCCCAGAATGCTGAAGAATTTCGCTTTCATGAAGGATCTCCTAATGGGGCGTCTTTCACGGTTTTTGATGGGCGGGAACCGCTTGGTGGCGTGTACGGGGTTCATGGGTTATGAAAATTTATTTACATATTAATGGAAAGCATGAAAACTGTTCCCCGTCAATCGCCGACGGGGCAAACGGATGAATTTTTATTCAGACACGGCCAAACGCATCTCGCGTGCCTATTATTCGCTCAGTAAATCCCACAAGCGGATTGCCGATTTCATCCTCGGCGCGCCCAGCGAGGCGGCCATGATGACCATCGAGGATCTGGCCGAGGCCTGCGGCGTTTCCATCGCGACGGCGAATCGGTTCGCCAAGGCGATCGGCTATGAGGGGTTCGCCGAGTTCCGCGCCCAGCAGATGGAATCTCTCCGGCAGACCCTGGCGCCGGTCGAGAAGCTGCGGGAGGAAAAATACGACTCGGCGAGCGGTTTCGACATCATCATGGACGGCATCGCCCAGGACGTCGGCAATCTGGACCGGGCCAAGGGGACCCTGGCGGCGGAAAGCTGCGAAAAGGCGCTGGAACTGATTCTCGGGTCCGAACGTATCTTCACGTTCGGCTCCGGTATCAGCTATTACATCGCCGGCATCCTGACGCACGGCCTGGAACCGTTTTGCGGCGGCAACGTCACGATGATGGGGACTCCCGACGGTCTCAACTCGGCCCACCGGCGACTCGTGCATGCGGGGCCGAGGGATCTGATCGTCCTGATCTCCTTCCGCCGTTATTCGGCCGATACGATCGAGCTGATGGAGACGGCGAAGGAGTTGAACACGCGAATCCTGTGCATCACCGACCGCCCGTCCTCGCCGTTGGCCGCCGATGCCGACGTCGCCCTCTACGTGCCGAGCGAACGGCGGCTTCTGCCCAATTCGGGCACCGCGGCCTTCTCGCTGGTCAACGGTTTGATCGCCGCCGTGGCCAACCGCAGCAAGGAGGGCGTGGATGTCCAGATGCGCCTTGCCGCGCGGTATCTGCCGGACATTCGAAAGCGGGCCTTGCGGGACGATGAGGAATCTGATAGGGATTGATTCCTTTCCAGCCAGCGCAGTTTTGGACGCCTCCAAAACGTCACGACTTTGCCACAGTAGGCCACAACTTCGTCATACTGGAATGCTCACATAATACGCTCCGAACACGCTTTTATCGGTGCACAACTAATATGGAGCCCCAGGATGACGAACCGCCTGACGGACTTTGATGACGGTGAAATTCGGGCCGAACCCCGGGTGGAAGGACAGCTCTCGGAAACCGGACGCGAGGCCGTTGCCGCCTTTCTCGACCGCTATTTCCGGTCCCTGAAGATCGACGACGGAAACCTGCTTCGCCGCCTTTCGGCCGACGCGGCGGCGCGGTTCGAACGGGCGATCGGGCAGCCGGTCCCCGCTCACCGGAAATGGGCCGCGCTGAGCGAGGCCGCCGATGCGGCCCTGGCCGAACAGTACGCTGGGGATTCGTCCCGCATGGACGTCTCCGCCGCCCGCTTGGCCGCGGCGATGGGCGATCTCCCGGTCCCGATGGCGGACGGAAAGGACGGTGGCCTTCCGGCCCCGGCCTTGCTGCCCGCGGCCGAATGGACGCCGATGCTGCGCCAGCACCTGCAGCCGTTGCTGCGCCGCCGGCCGGCGTCCCGGCGCGTGCCGTCGCGTGGCGCGGCCCCGGCGCTGGTGCCGGCAACCGGTCGGGCCAAACGATGAGCGCGCCGTCGCGGCCGGCGGTTCAGCCGGCCGGGGCGACAAGGGAACGTGGTGTTTTCCTCGCCCGATTTGCTTTTCTCTTGGGGATCGCCGCCTCCATGGGCGGCGCGGCGTGGAGCGCCGTATCGGTGGCGCGCGCCGACGGGACGGGCGTCGGACCGTTGGAAGGCGTCCTGCTGGCCTTTTTCCTGGTGCTGTTCTTCTGGATCACCGTCAATTTTTGGGCGGTGTTCATCGGGTTCTTCTCGTTCCTCGGCCACCGTTTCAACCGGGGGCGGGGAAACACCGTCCCGGCCCGGCGGCGGATTCCGGACGGCCTGACCACGGCCGTCGTCATGCCCGTCTACGGCGAGGATCCGTGGCGGGTCGCGGCGGCACTGCAAGCCATGGCCCGCAGCCTGCGCGAGGCGGGCGCCTTGCACAACTTCGATTTCTATCTGCTGAGCGACACCCAGAACCCCGACGCCTGGCTGGCCGAGGAGGCCGCCTGGTACGAGTTGAACAAGAGCCGCGACCTGAAGGGGCGCGTCTTCTACCGGCGTCGGACCCGCAACACGGAAAAGAAGGCCGGAAATATCCGCCATTTCCTCGAGAACTGGGGCTACCGCTACCGTTACATGCTGGTGCTCGACGCCGACAGCGTGATGAACGGCGAGACCATGGCCGAACTGGTCTGCCGGATGGAGGAGAACCCCCGGCTCGGCCTGTTGCAGACCCGCCCCCAGGTGGTTGGCGGCCGCACCTTCTTCGCCCGGTCCCAGCAATTCGCCTCGCATGTCTACGGCCGGCTGATCGCCTATGGCCTGGCGATCCTGCAGGGCAAGCAAGGCAACTATTGGGGTCACAACGCGATCATCCGGGTCGAGGCGTTCAGCGCTTGTTGCGGTTTGCCGCGCCTGCCGGGCCGTCCGCCCTTCGGCGGCGGCATCATGAGTCACGACTTCGTCGAGGCGGCCTTACTGGTGCGTCACGGTTGGGAAGTCCGCATGGCGCCGGACCTGACCGGCAGCTACGAGGAAGCCCCGCCGAACCTGACCCTGAACCTCGTCCGCGACCGCCGCTGGTTCCAGGGCAACCTGCAGCACCTCTACGTGTTCCTGTCGCGCGATATCCATCCGGTCAGCCGCATCTGCCTGCTGACCGGGCTGATGGCCTATGTCTCTAGCCCGTTGTGGTTCGTCTTCGTCGCGCTGTCGATCGCCGCGACCCTGACCGGCCACATGCCGTTCGTCACCGGGCTGTCGCTGATCGTCCGGGACGGCTACGCCTGGACGCTCAACGTCGAGAACTTCGGCTTGTTGATCGGCCTGCTCAGCGCCACCGTCATCTTGCTGTTCGGCCCCAAGGTCCTGGGGTTGATCGTCAGCATGGCCGAGCGCCCGCTGACTGCGCCGTTGCTGGTTATCGGCTCGGTTTTGGAAACCCTGTTTTCCGTCCTGCTGGCGCCCATCGGCATGGTCCGGCACAGCCAGTTCCTGATCGGCAACCTGATGGGCAAGAACGCCGGCTGGAACCCGCAGACGCGCGAAGACACCGTGACCTGGCGCGACGGCTGGCGGGCTTACGGCGGGATGACGATCATCGGGCTCGGCGCCCTTTACGTGGTCAAGCTCTGGGGCACCGCGGCCGGGCTGTGGTTCCTGCCGCTGGTCGCCGGGCTGGTCCTGGCGGTGCCGACCGTCGTGCTGTCGGGACGTCCCTACTGGCGGCCCTTCGGCAAGGCCTCGGCCCTGTTCGCCGTGCCGATTCCCAAGGCCGACCGGCGGCTGCTCCTGGCAGCCTGCACCAAGCGGTTGGATCCGCCGGCCTATTCGGGGTCGACCGGCCGCGTGCTGGAGGATCCGGCGGCCCACGCCCTGCATCTTTACGTGCTGGAGCACAACCAGACGGCGCCCGTCCGCTCGCCCGTGCCGGACACACTTCTGGCCCGAATCGGGCAGGACGCCCGTGCCGAGCTGTCGGTCGAGGAGAAGCGGAAGATCTTCAATTCGCCGGAAGCCGTCCGGACCCTGTACCTGAACCGTTGGGTGATTCGGGAAGGGTTTGGCCCCGTTCCCGAGTCTGCCTGAACAACGGGCCCCGAAAATCTGCCTTTGACACCGCCCGGCCGCAGCGATGCGGCCGGGCCCGAGATACGGAATAGAATATGAACCGTTCCCGCTTCGCCTTCGCGTTCTCCTTGGTCGCCGGGGGCTTCGCCGCCCTCTCCCTGTTGGCGGGGGCCGCCCGCGCGGCCGAGGAGGGCGATGGCGCCATTCCGCCCATGGCCGGTCCGTTCGACCCGGAACTGCCGGTCCGCATCGCCCGGGCGCTGGCCCAGCAGCCGCCCCGCGAGCCCGAGGAGTTGGCGGCCGGACCGCTGACCGAGGGCATGGACTACGACACCTATTACAAGATCAAGTTCCGTGACGATCATGCGCTGTGGCGCGATGACGGACCGTACCGCGTCGACCTGTTCCATAGCGGCTTCTACTTCCGCCAGCCGGTCCGCCTGTTCGAGGTTCGCGACGGCCAAGCGGCGGAAATCGGTTTCTCGCCGGACGCGTTCGACTACCCGTCCGACGAGATCCGCCAGGCGGCGGCGACGCTGTCGCACGGGATCGCCGGATTCCGCATCATGTATGCCGCCGATTGGGAGCGCGACGTCCTGTCCTTCCTCGGCGCCAGCTACTTCCGGGCGGTCGGCGGCAGCAAGCAGTTCGGCGCGTCGGCCCGCGGACTGGCGATCAACACCTCCAGTTTCGGCAAGGAGGAATTCCCCCGGTTCACCGCCTTCTGGCTGGAGAAGCCGGTGGCGGACTCCTTCGGCGATCCGCTGGTGGTCCACGCCCTGCTGGAAAGCGACAGCGTGACCGGGGCCTACCGCTTCGCCACGGTGCCCGGCGGCGACACGGTGATCGACGTCCGGGCCACCCTGTTCGCCCGCAAGGACGTCGCCGACGCCGGGATCGCCCCGCTGACCTCGATGTATCTCTACGGCGAGAACGATCAGCGGATGCGCGCCGAATACCGGCCGGAGATCCACGACAGCGACGGGCTGCATGTGATCACCGGCAAGGGCGAGAGCATCTGGCGGCCGCTGGCCAATCCGCTGCGCCCGTTCCTCAATCTGTTCGTCGATTCGTCTCCGCGGGGTTTCGGGTTGATGCAGCGGGACCGGACGTTCGACCACTACCAGGACGACGGCGTCTATTACGAAAAACGGCCCGACGTCTGGGTCGAGCCGGAAGGCGATTGGGGCAAGGGCAGCGTCGCGCTGATCGAACTGCCGGCCCACGACGAATCACAGGACAACATCGTCGCCTATTGGCGGCCCGAGGGCGGCCTGAAGGCCGGGGAGGAGCGGGAATTCCGCTACCGGCTGCATTGGGGGGCCGATGCCGGAACGCCCGAGCGGCGGGTCGCCCGGGTGCTGGCGACCCGCACCGGCCTCGGCGGTCATCCGGGCACCGAGAACCGCGAAGGGCGCAAGTTCATCGTCGATTTCGCCGGCGGGCCGCTGCCGATGATGGCCAAGGGTGCCGGTGTGACGCCCGAGATCACCGTCTCGCGCGGCACGGTCGGCGACGTCTCCGCCATCCGGGTCGAGGAGATCGGCGGCTGGCGGGTCATGTTCGATCTGAAGGGCGTGAAGGGCGCCGATCCGGTACAGTTGCGGGCCTATCTGCGGCTTGGTAACCGGGCCTTGAGCGAGACCTGGCTTTACCATTGGTGGCCGAAGGGCGAATAGGGCCATCGTGACGAACAAGGGGGAGGCGTTTTTCGCCTCCCCTTTTTTTGGCGGGCCATTTTTTTATTGAATATATAATCAATTTATGGGAAACGTCCCAGCCATGGGACGGCCAAGCCTCAAACTGCAACGGCGGGAAGATTTGATCCGCGCCTGCATCCAGACCATCCACGAGGACGGGCTGGAAGGTGCCAGCCTCGCGCGCATCGCCAAGCGGGCCGGGCTGACGGCGGGGATCGTGCCTCATTACTTCGGCGACAAGGCCGAGCTGATGGAGGCGACCATGCGCCACATCGGCGGCGAACTGGGCCGCGAGCAGGCCAAGCGTCTGCGTGCCGCGGCTTCGCCCATGGAAAGGTTGACCGCCATTATCGAGGCCAACCTGAACCCCGAACAATTCCGGCCGGACAACACGGCCGTCTGGCTGTCGTTTTGGGCGCGGGTGAACCATTCACCCAAGCTGGCTCGCATCCAGCGGATCAACAGCGCCCGGCTGGGCAGCAATCTGCGCCATGCGCTGCGCCGGCTGATCCCGGACGGCACCCCGGACAAGGACGCCGAGGTGCGCCGCGTGGCGCTCGGCCTGTCCATCCTCATCGACGGGCTGTGGCTGCGCGCCGCGCTCGACCATGGCGGTATCGATCCCGCCGAAACCAAGGGCCTGGCCCTGCGTTACCTGAACGCCGAACTCGACCGACTGAGAGCCCGATGACCGACACCTGGATGCCCTATATCGGCGGCGGCTATAAGCCGGACGCCGGGGGAGAGGTTTTTGACACCCTCAACCCCTTCACCAACGAGCCCATCGCCAAGATCAAGAGCGCGGCGCCTGCCGACGTCGATGCCGCCGTCGCGGCCGCCGGGGAAGGCTTCGCCGTCTGGTCGGCGATGGGCGGAACCGCGCGCGGCCGGGTTCTGGCCAAGGCCGCGGCGCTGATCCGCTCCCGCCGCGAGGAGATCGCCAAGCTGGAGAGCCTGGACGGCGGCAAGCCCTATTCCGAGACGCCCGAGGCGGATGTCGATTCCGGGGCCGACTGCCTGGAGTATTTCGCCGGCGTCGCTCCGGCCATCGCGGGCGAACGGCAGGATTTGGGCGGCCCGTGGTTCTACACCCGGCGCGAACCGCTCGGCGTGGTCGCCGGGATCGGTGCCTGGAACTATCCCTTCCAGATCGCCTGCTGGAAGGCCGCCCCGGCGCTTGCCGCCGGGAATGCCATGGTGTTCAAGCCGGCCGAGCTGACCCCGCTGTCGGCTTACCTGCTGGCCGAAATCCTGACCGAGGCGGGCGCCCCCGCCGGGGTGTTCAACGTCGTCCAGGGCGCGGGGGACGTCGGCCGGATGCTGACGGCGCATCCGGGCATCGCCAAGGTTTCGTTCACCGGCGAGGTCGGCACCGGCAAGGCGGTGATGCGCGACAGCGCCGCGACGCTGAAGCATGTGACCCTGGAACTCGGCGGCAAGTCGCCCTTGGTCGTCTTCGCCAATGCCGATCTGGACGATGCGGTCAGCGCCGCCATGCTCGGCAACTTCTATACCCAGGGCCAGATCTGCACCAACTGCACCCGCGTCTTCGTCGAGGAACCGGTCCGCGAGGCCTTTCTGGAGAAGCTGCTGGCCCGCACCGGACGGCTGGTGCTCGGCGATCCGATGGATCCCGCCACCCAGGTCGGGCCGCTGATTTCGGCCGAGCACTGCGAAAAGGTGCTCGGCTACATCGAAACCGGCAGGCGCGAGGGCGCGAAGGCCCTGATCGGCGGCGGACGGCCCGGCGATCCGGCTTTGGCGAAGGGCAATTTCGTGCTGCCGACCGTGTTCGACGGCTGCACCGACGGGATGACCATCTGCCGCGAGGAAATCTTCGGCCCGGTGATGAGCGTGCTGTCGTTCACCGGCGAGGACGAAGTCCTGGTCCGCGCCAATGGGTTGCCGTTCGGACTGGCCGCCGGGGTGATGACCCGCGACATCGATCGCGCCCATCGCGTGGCGGCGAAGCTCCGGGCCGGGGTGGTCTGGATCAACACCTACAACATCACACCCATCGAGATGCCTTTCGGCGGCTCGAAGCAGTCCGGCCTCGGCCGCGAGAACGGCCGCGCCGCCATCGAGCATGTGACGCAGGTCAAGAGCGTCTACGTCGAACCCGGGCACGTGGAGAGTCCCTACTGATGAAGTCCATCGCGAAGGAATACGACTACATCATCGTCGGCGCCGGATCGGCCGGATGCGTGCTTGCCAGCCGGTTGACCGAGAATCCCGACGTCTCGGTCCTGCTGATCGAGGCGGGCGGCCGCGACTGGAGCATTTACATCCATATGCCGGCCACCTTCTCTTGGCCGCTGACCACCACGACCTACAACTGGGCCTTCGAGACCGAGCCAGAACCGCATGTGAACAACCGGCGTATGTACCAGCCGCGCGGTAAGGTCTGGGGCGGGTCGAGCGCGGTCAACGGCATGTGCTATATTCGCGGTCACGCCCTCGATTACGACCGCTGGGCCGAGGAGACGGGCGACGCGGACTGGAGCTACGCCCACTGTCTGCCCTACTTCAAGAAATGCGAGGACTTCCCGCAGGTCGGACCGAACGACTATCACGGCGTCGGCGGGCCGGTGAAGGTGACGCGCGGCACCCGCTGGACGCCACTCTACGACGCCTTCATCGAGGCCGGCGTGCAGGCGGGCTATCCGCGTACCGACGATCTGAACGGCCGTCAGCAGGAAGGCTTCGGCCCGATGGACATGTCGGTCGGCAAGGGGCGGCGCAGTTCGACCGCGACGGCCTATCTGCGTCCGGCGCTGAAACGGCCGAACCTGACCCTGTCCGACAAGACGCTGACCACCGGCCTGCTGTTCGAGAAGGACCGCGCCGTCGGCGTCAGCGCTTCGGTGCGTGGCGGCCAGGCCCAGGACATCCGGGCGCGGCGCGAGGTCATCCTGGCGGGCGGCGTGTTCAACTCGCCGCAGCTTTTGATGCTGGCCGGCATTGGCAATCCGGAGGATCTCGAAGCCTTGGGCATCAAGGTCCGCAAAGCGCTGCCGGGCGTCGGCGCCAACCTGCAGGACCATCCCGAGATCTACGTCCAGTACAAGTGCAAGACCAAGCAGACCCTCTATGGGGTGCTGAAGCCCTGGCGGCAGATTCCCATCGGCATGGAGTGGCTGTTCAACGGAACAGGTCTCGGCGCGACCAACCATTTCGAGGCCGGCGGTTTCATCCGTTCCGAGCCGGGGGTCGAGCATCCCAACCTGCAATACCACTTCCTGCCCGTCGCCGCCGCCTATGACGGTTCGGGCATGCAGAAGGTGCACGGCTATCAGGCCCATATCGGCCCGATGCGCCCCGAGAGCCGGGGCTGGGTCAAGTTGGCCTCGGCTGATCCGAGGGCCAATCCGCGCATCCTGTTCAACTATTTCTCGACCGAGCGCGACCGCCGCGAGTTCCGCGACGGGATCAAGCTGACGCGCGAGATCATGAACCAGCCCGCGCTGACCCCGTTCAACGACGGGGAACTGGCGCCGGGCGCCTCGGCCAAGACCGATGCCGAGATCGACGCCTTCGCCCGCGACAAGGTCGAGAGCGCCTATCACCCATCCTGTACCTGCGCCATGGGCAAAGAGGGGGATCCCATGGCGGTGGTCGACACGCAAGGACGCGTGCACGGCGTCGAGGGCCTGCGGGTCGTCGATGCCTCGATCATGCCCAGCGTCGTGTCCGGCAACCTGAACATGCCGACCATCATGATGGCAGAGAAACTGGCTGATGCGGTTCGGGGCCGTCAGCCGCTGCCGCCGGACCCCGCGCCCTATTACGTTCCCGAGAATTGGGAGGCATCGCAACGCTGACCCCGCCCCGTGGAACTCAACCATCGAGGAGATCTCAGATGTTGAAGACCATCAAGACCACGCTCGTCTCGGCCCTGTGCCTTGGCGCGCTCGCCGCCCCGTCGCAAGCCGCCGGGGTGCCTGACGCCTGCCGCAAGGTGACGCTCGCCGAAGTGGGCTGGACCGATATCCAGGCGACCACCGGTGTCGCCACCGTCATCCTGGAAGCGCTCGGCTACGAGACCGAGGTGCCGATCACCAGCGTGCCCGTCACCTTCGTCGGCCTGGGCAACGGCGATATCGACTTCTTCCTGGGACTGTGGATGCCGTCCATGGCCGGCATGGTGAAGGACCGTCTGGAAAACGGCTCGATCGAGAAGATCCGGACCAACCTGGAAGGCGCCAAGTACACCCTGGTCGTGCCGAAATACGCCTACGACGCGGGCGTAAAGGACTTGGCCGACCTGGACGCGCACAAGGACAAGTTCGGCGGCAAGATCTACGGCATCGAGCCGGGCAACGACGGCAACCAGCTGATCCAGCAGATGATCGATTCCGATGCCTTCGGGCTCGGCGACTGGGAACTGGTCGAAAGCTCCGAGGCCGGGATGCTGCTGCAGGCCAAGGGCGCGACCGACGCCAACGAATGGATCGCTTTCCTTGGCTGGGCGCCGCATCCGATGAACACCAAGATGCAGATCGAGTACCTGTCCGGCGGCGACGATTATTTCGGCCCGAACAAGGGCGGCGCCACCGTCCACACCCTGACCCGTAAGGGCTATGTGGACGAGTGCCCGAACGTCGGCCGGTTCCTCGAGCAGCTCGAGTTCACGGTGGAATCCGAGAACATCATCATGGGCGGTATCCTGGACCACAAGCTGGACGCCCGGACGGCGGCCAAGACCTTCCTCAACGCCAACCCCGGCATGCTGGATCCCTGGCTGGCCGGCGTGACCACGGTTGACGGCGAGCCCGGACTCGCCGCCGTCAAGAAAGCGCTGGAAAAAGATTAAACCGGCCCTTCCGTGCGAAGAGAACGGCAGCGGCGCGCGCCCGGAAGGGCCGCGCCGCTGTTTTTTTATTGTTTTACAAACGTTTCGCCTGGGAATCCGGCCTCCGGAGTGGACCGGCGGCGCCTAATCCTTTAAAACTGGGGACGGTTCTAGAGTCACGTTTTGGATCGGTTTCCATGCAACGGATCAATGTCCGTCCCGCCCGCAAGGAAAGATTGGCGGAAGCCATCTACGGTCAGATTCTCGATCAGATTCTGAGCGGACGGTTCACCGAGGGCGACAAGCTGCCGTCGGAGGCCGAGCTGTCGTTCGCCTTCGGCGTGTCGCGGCCGGTGGTCCGGGAAGCCTTGATGCGCCTGCAGGCCGACGGTCTGGTCCGGGCCCGCCGGGGCATCGGCACCTTCGTGTCGAACCGGCCGTCGAACCGGCTCGCCGAGCTGGTCAGCTCGGCCGATATCTCGGGTTACCTGCGCTCCTTCGAGCCGCGCATCGTGCTCGAGGTCGACGCCGCCCGGCTCGCCGCCCAGCGCCGGACCAGCAACCAGCTCGCCCAGATCCGCGACAGCATCGAGGAACTGCGTGCCGCCATCGCCCGGGGCGATCTCGGGCAGGAAGAGGACATCGCCTTCCACGACGGCATCGCCACCGCGGCGGGCAACGACTACTACCCGAAGCTGCTAGACGATCTGCGCCGTCCGGTCACCCGGACCCAGGCCATCGGTCTCGAACTGGCCCGCGAGGGCTCGGCCGAACGGCGGCACCGGGTGATTGAGGAACATACCAAGATCTACGAGGCGGTCGCCGCCCAGGACGCCGAATGCGCCGCGTCCTACATGCGCTATCACCTGTACCAGGCCCGCGCCGCGGTGGTCGACATGCACCACCTTGAAAAGGGGCCGATCAAGCCCGCCGTCGGTAACTAGCAGAAAAAAAGGGGCCGTTCCCGGCCCCCTCAGATCATCGCTCCCAACCTTCGTTCAGTGAAGGATCTGCGACAGGAAGTCCTTCGCGCGGTCGGTTTGCGGATTGGAGAAGAAGTCGTTCGGCGGCGCCTGTTCGACGATCTCGCCGTGATCCATGAACACCACGCGGTCGGCGACCTGCCGGGCGAAGTTCATTTCGTGGGTCACGCAGATCATGGTCGCGCCTTCCTTGGCCAGTTCGACCATGGTCTCGAGCACCTCGCGGACCATTTCCGGGTCGAGGGCCGAGGTCGGTTCGTCGAACAGCATGACCTCGGGGTTCATCGCCAGCGCCCGGGCGATGGCGACGCGCTGCTGCTGGCCGCCGGAAAGCTGGGTCGGATACTTGTCGGCCTGTTCGGGGATGCGCACCCGCTTCAGGTAGCGCTCGGCGACCTCGCGGGCCTCTTCCTTGGACATCCCCTTGACCTTCATCGGGGCGATCATGCAGTTCTCGATGACCGTCATGTGCGGGAACAGGTTGAAGCTCTGGAACACCATGCCGGTGCTGCGGCGGACCTTGTCGACGGATTTGCGGTCGTTGGTGATCTCGACCCCGCAGACGACGAGTCGCCCCGACTGATGCCGCTCAAGGGCGTTGAAACAGCGGATCAGGGTCGATTTTCCGGAGCCCGACGGACCGCAGACGACGATCCGCTCGCCCTTCTTGACGGTCATGTTGATGTTGGTGAGGGCCTGGAAGGTGGCGAAGAACTTGTTCACCCCTTCGGCTTCGATGACGTTTTCGGTCGATGACTTCTGCGTTTGAATTGGGGTGGGCATTGTCGGTCCCCGCTAGGTCTCTGATCCCGGTTCGGGAAGTGGGGCCCGGCGTCTTTCGCCGCGCCGGGCCCCGATGGGCGAGTTTACAAGGTTGTTAGAAGCGCGGCAGTTCTTCGTTGACGATGCCGAGCCATTCCTTCTGAGCCGCCTGGATCTCGCCGGAGTTCCAGAGCAGCATCACCTCGGTGTTCAGCCACTGCTGCAGGTCGTAGTCGCCGTGGCGCAGGCCAATGCCCATGGGCGACTGGCGCACGGCGAACTTGCGCTCGAACTTGTCGGTCTGCTTGTTGATGGCGTTGGCCGCCGCGACGCCGGAGACGATGGCGTCGACCTGGCCGGAGAACAGGGCCTGGTTGGTCGCGGCGTCGTCCTCGAAGCGCATGATGTTGGTTCCGTCGAGCGCCTTCGCGGTGATGACCGTGTCGTTGGTGGTCGACCGGGTGACGCCGACCTTCTTGCCGACCAGGGCCTTCAGGTCCTTCAGTTCGTTGCTTGCCGGGCCGAGGACCATCTGCTCGTCGACGTAGATCGAGTTGGAGTAGGCCACCGCCTTGGCGCGCTCGGCGGTGATGCCGAAGGACGAGACGATGATGTCGACCTTGCCGGTGGTCAGGTTCGGGATACGGGCCTGCGAGACTTGGTCGACGATCTGCAGTTCCACGCCGAGGTCGCGGGCCAGCAGCTTGGCGATGGCGACGTCGAAGCCGACCGGCTGCATGCTGGCGTCGGTCATGCCGTACGGCGGGGTGGACAGCGAGATGCCGACGATCAGTTTGCCGCGCTTGATGATCTGATCCAGCGTGTTCGCGGTCTGGGCGTGCGCGGCGCCCGCCAACAGGGTTGTCACGGCCAGGGCGGCCGCGAGTTTCTTGAAGATGTTGGTCATTATGTTTTTCCTCCTCCCTTGAAGGATTTCCTGTGGGTTAAGCGTTGAGCCGTTTTTCCAGGTGGCGGCTGAACATGGTGAGCGGGAAGCAAACGATGAAGTAGAAGGCGGCCGCCGTCAGATAGACGTCGAGCGGCTTGAAGGTCGCGTTGCTGACGATCTGAGCGGTACGGGTCAGCTCCACGATTCCGACGATCGAAGCCAGCGAGGTGTTCTTGATCAGCATCACGAAGAACCCGACGGTCGGGGGGATCGCGATGGGAACGGCCTGCGGCACGATGATCTGGCGCATGGTGTCGAAGGCGGACAGCCCGAGCGCATGGGCGCCCTCGCGCTGGCCCTTCGGCACGGATTCGATGGCGCCGCGCCAGATGTCGCCGAGGAAGGCCGCGGCGTAGAACGAGAAGGCCACGGCGATGGCGACGATGGGCTTCACGTCGATGCCCATGTAGGCGGCGCCGAAATAGGCGATGAACAGGGTAATCAGCAGGGGCGTGCCCTGCAGGACGAAGATGTAGAACTGCGCGCACTTGCTGACGATCCGGTTGCCGCCGACCCGCATCAATGCCAGCACCGCCCCGGCGATCGAGCCGCCGATCAGGGCGACGAAGGCGAGGCCGATGGTCCAGCACAGGCCGCCCAGCATGTAGTAGACGTGGGTAAGGGTATAGGGCTGGAACATGGGTCAGCGTCCTACGAACTTGAACGGGAAGAACACGCGCTCGAGGGCCTGCATCGATCCCTTGAGCACGGCCACGAGCGCCACGTAGATGACGGCGATAACCAGGTAGATCTCCAGGTTGCGCAGCGTCATGCCCTGGATGTCGTTGCCGATGCCGGTCAGTTCCGGCACCGAGATGGCGGAGACGACGCTCGACGAGAGCAGCAGCAGGATGAACTGCGCCGACACCGACAGGAACACCGCGCTCAGCGCCGGCTGCAGGATGACGTAGCGGAAGATCTGATAGGGCGACATGCCGAGCGCCTTGGCCGATTCGATCTGGCCCCGGTCGATGCTCTGGATGCCGCCGCGGATGATCTCGCTGGTATAGGCGCCGCCGTAGATCGACATGGCGATGATCGCCGCCGGGATCGGCTCCAGGTGGAGCCCCAGCGACGGCAGCCCGAAATAGATCATGAACAGCTGAACGATGAAGGGCGTGTTCCGGATGGCCTCGACATAGGCCAGCCCGACGAACCGCAGGATGCGCAGGCGGCTCAACGACAACAGGGCGCCGGTGACGCCCAGACAGAGGGCGAAGAACATCGCGACGAGGGAGACCTCGACGGTCAGTGTCACGCCTTGCAACAGCAGATCGGTGCGCGACAAGACGCCGCTAAAATCCAAATATCCCACCGAAACCTACTCCCTTCGGTCCTTTTTCGGCCCATTTCCGGGCTCGCTTTGTTCGGGGCGGCCGGCGTTTGCGTCGGCCGCCCCGTGGGCAAGTCCTCGGAAATCAGGATTTACTTCTAAGGTCGCTCAAGATCTTCGCGTACTCCGGAGCGAAATCCGGGCCGGTCGGGGTCATTTCGACACCGTCCGACCAGGAGGCATGTCCGGACCACGGCGTGGCCATCTTGTCGGTCAATTCGTTGGCTTCGTCCACCACGGCGACGGCCTGGGTGGCCAGGTCCTTCTCCATGGCGGCCAGGTCGGGGAACTTCTTGAACGCCTGGGCCCAGATCGCGCGCCCGGCGAGGTATCCGCTGGCGCCCGCGCGGTAGGCGTATTTGAGGATCTTCATGAAGTCCGCAGGGCCGGCGCCGCCGCTCAACTGCACCCAGGGGCGATGGATGCCGGAGGCCATCTTGTCGAACAGTTTCTGCGTCTCGGAACCCTGCGGACCATCCGGATCGGGGACGTTGGCCATCGGGATCGGGGCTTCAAGCTTGAAGATGTCGACGCCTTCCGGATCCATGATGTCGGGGTCCGACAGGCCGGCCAGCACCATCTCGGTGCGCCGCGCGGTGAAGGCGTCCATGTCCTCGTCGGGGAACGGGTAGACCAGGAATTCGAGGACGAACGGGATATCGGCCTTGGCGCAGGCGTCCTTGACCGACTGGATGTAGGCTACCTGGTTCTCCTTTACGTCGGGGCTGACGTCGGCGCGGAACCACAGGTTTACCTTGACCGCGTCGCCGCCGACGGTCCGGATCACGCCGCCGTCCCAACCCGGGATGTTGCTGGATTTGCGGCCGGTCGGCGTCACTTCCCAGGTCGCCCATTCGGTGGCGATGATCAGCCCCTTGTGGGCCGGGATGTCGGCGATGGTCGTGGAGTAGCCCAGCGGCGGGTCGATCAGGACCGCCGAGACATGCTTCGTCAGGTGCTTCGCCAGCATGTTCTTGACCGCGGCGACATCCTCGAAGGGAGCCTTGTCCACCCCGCGGATTTCCTTGATCGGGTTGACGATCGGACCGGTCTGGTCCATCGCCAGCATCTTGAAACGCCCGCTGTCGTCGGCGAGGCGCCGCAGACCCCAGAGCTTACCCGGAGTGACCTTCATTCCTTATCCCCTTCCAATAGAGAGTCGACGTTCTGGCGGTCGGGAATGCTTTCCCAACCGCTGCCTTTTGCGCATTTGAGGGCGGCGGTCGCGCTGGCGAACCGGGCCGCCTGTTCGACGGGCATACCTTCCGCGAGGCCCAGCGTGTAGGCCCCGTGGAAGATGTCGCCCGCGCCATTCGTGTCGATGGCCTGGACCGGGAAGGTGGGCACATGGCGCACCGTGTCGCCGTCCAGCCAGTAGAAACCCTTTTCGCCGAGCGTCACGGCGACGACGCCCCGGCACCGGTAGGCGGCGTGCTTCAGCCCCATTTCGATGTCCGGGGTATCGGCCAGCCGCGCCAGGCAGGCGGCCGAGAAGACGATGTGGTCGGGCAGGGCGAGGAGCTTCTCGACGGCCTCCATGTCGCCGACGTCGGCGTCGAGGACCGAAACGATACCGCGCTCGCGGGCCGCCTTGAAGATCTGCGCGGCGCCTTCCCACCAGCTGTAGTCGGCGAGCACCGCGTCGGCGCCGTCCAGCTTGTCGAGGGGCAGCCAGCCGCCGTCGTCCTCCAAACCGCGGCCGATGAAGCCGAAGGCCGAGCGCTCGCCGCCGGAGGAAACCAGGATGGTGCCGATTGGGCTGACCCCGCCCTCGATGCGCCGGACGTCGTTCACGTCCACGCCTTCCGCTTTCAGGCGGGCGAGGATCTGGTCGCCGGTGTCGTCCTGGCCCAGCCGTCCCCAGTAGGTGGTGTCCGCGCCCAGGCGGGCGGTGGTGAACGCCGCCGTCGCGGCGATGCCGCCGCCGGTCTTCAGGACGTTCTGCGGCCGCAGCTTGATCGGCTCGGTCGGGATGAAGGGCAGGTAGACAATCGTGTCCAGAAAGGCTTGTCCCAGGATCACGAGACGTCGGCTTGGCATCCTTGGCAACTCTCCGTTCGTACCCGTTCGGGTATTCTTCGTTCAGGGCGTAGAAAACCGTTCGGAGAGCCCGCGGGCCATCGCCACGTAACGCCTTGGATTCTTTGATGAGAGTGGAACTTCCGTTGTCTTTGTGCCTTGGGTCGTTCCAACCCCCCTGACCTTGAAAAGACGGTAAAACGCCGATTACATGTTGTCAATAAAATTTACATCAAGCTGTATGGTTACCGGAATTCCGCCGGTTATCCTGGTGTAAAAAAAATTTACAAGCCGGAAGGATTCGCGATGGAAAATCAGCCGCTTGACGACGGCCTGGGCACCCGGCACCTTGCGGCCCTCGTCGAAACCGCGAAGTCTGACATCCATGCAGCCTGATCATCCGGAAGCCATCGAGTCGTCCCCCGGCAGTCCCGACGCCAAGGCCGGGCATAAGCGTGCCCGTATCCTGGTCGTCGGCAACGAAAAGGGGGGCAGCGGCAAATCGACCACCGCCATGCACCTGGTCGTCGGGTTCCTGCGGGCCGGCTACCGGGTGGCCAGTCTCGATCTCGATACCCGCCAGGGATCGCTCAGCCGCTATCTGGAAAACCGCGCCGCTTCGGTCGCCAAGCTGGGCGAGGATCTGCCGATGCCGGCCCATCTGCGCGGCGAGACGCCGACCCGGCCGGCCGAGGTCGCCGGGCTGGTGACCGGCCTGCTCGACGGCAACGACATCCTGATCGTCGACACCCCCGGCCGGGTCGACGAGGTGTCGATGACCGCCCACGCCCTGGCCGACGCCATCGTCACGCCGGTCGGCGAAAGCCATCTCGACCTCGACCTGATCGGCCATATCGACCGCGCGCAGGGCCGCGCCGTGCGGCCCGGCCCCTATGCCGAATTCATCTGGAAGGTCCGCCAGCAGCGGGCCGGGCAGGGGCTTCCGCCGGCCCAGTGGTTCGTCTGCCACACCCGGCGCAAGGTGCCGGAGACGCGGGTCGGCCGCGAGGTGTCGAACGCCCTGGCCGATCTGGCCAAGCGTTTCGCCTTCCAATTGGTACCCGGATTTTCCGAGCGGATCATCTTCCAGGAACTGTTCCCGGAAGGGCTGACCCTGCTCGACCTGCGCGAGGCCAAGACCGGCGTCGGCCTGACCCTGTCGCACATCGCGGCGCGCAACGAAATCCGCCATCTTGTCACGGCGCTGGAGCCGGTGATTACCGGCTGACCCCGGCTACTTGTTGGCGCGGCGCATCGCCTCCTGCAGGGCGGCGGCCAGGGCGCCTTGCGGCTCCGGCCGTTTCGGTTTCGGCGCCGGGCGGGCGTTGTTTCCCGGCCCCTTGCCTTTGCCCTTGGGCTTGCCCGACGGAGCTTTCCGCGGGGCGGATCGTTCGGACCCGGCATCCTCGCGGCGCATGGATAGGCCGATGCGCTTGCGCTTCTCGTCCACCTCGACGACCCGCACCGAGACCACGTCGCCCGCCCGGACCACGTCGCGCGGATCCTTGACGAAGCGGTCGGCCAGTTGCGAGACGTGGACCAGCCCGTCCTGATGGACGCCGATATCGACGAAGGCGCCGAAGTTGGTCACGTTGGTCACCGTGCCCTCCAGCCGCATGCCCGGCTTCAGGTCGGAAATCTGATTCACTCCCTCGGCGAACGAGGCGGTCTTGAATTCCGGGCGCGGGTCGCGGCCCGGCTTTTCCAGTTCGGTCAGGATGTCGCGCACGGTCGGCAGGCCGAAGGTGTCGTCGGCGAAGACCCTCGGATCCAGCGCCTTGATGGTCTCGGCATCACCCATCAGCGAGCGGATGTCGCGGCCGCAGGCGGCGACGATCTTTTCCGCCACGCCGTAGGCCTCCGGGTGCACGCCCGAAGCGTCCAGCGGCTCGTCGCCGTCGGTGATCCGCAGGAACCCGGCGCACAGTTCGAAGGTATGCGGTCCCATGCGGGCGACGTCCATCAACTGCGTGCGGGTGCGGAAGGCGCCCAGCCGGTCGCGGTGCGCGATGATCGCCTCGGCCAGCGAGGTGCCCAGCCCCGACACCCGGGCGAGCAACGAGGCCGATGCCGTATTGAGGTCGACGCCGACGGCGTTCACCGCGTCCTCGACCACCGCGTCCAGGGCGCGGGCCAGCCGGGTCTGGTTGACGTCGTGCTGGTACTGCCCGACGCCGATGGACTTGGGATCGATCTTCACCAGCTCGGCGAGCGGGTCCTGCAGCCGTCGGGCGATGGAGACCGCGCCGCGCAGCGACACGTCCAGGTCCGGCATTTCGGCGGCGGCCAGGGCCGAGGCCGAATAGACCGACGCCCCCGCCTCGCTGACCATCACCTTGATCGGCTTCGGGCCGGGCAGGTCGGCGATCAGTTCAGCGGTCAGCTTGTCGGTCTCGCGGCTGGCCGTGCCGTTGCCGATGGCGACCAGCTCCACCTTGTGCTGCATGATCAGCCGGCCGAGGACGGCGCGGGTGCCGTCCACGTCGTTGCGCGGCTGGAAGGGGTAGACGGTCGCCGTCTCGACCACCTTGCCGGTGGCGTCGGTCACCGCAACCTTGACGCCGGTGCGGATTCCCGGATCGAGGCCCAGGGTCGGCCGCGCCCCGGCCGGGGCGGCGAGCAGCAAATCCTTCAGGTTGCTGGCGAAAACCTGGATGGCCTCTTCCTCGGCTCGTTCGCGCAATTCGCTCATCAGGTCGACGCCCAGGTGCAGCGACAGCTTCACCTGCCAGGTCCATCTGACCACCTTCATCAGCCAGGTATCGGCGGTCCCGCCGCCCGAGACCGGGATCCCGAAGGCGTCGGCGATCATTCGCTCGACCGGCTTCACCGGATCGGCGTTATCGGGGTCGATCGTCACGTCGAGCGATAGAATCCCTTCGTTACGGCCGCGCAGCATGGCCAGGGCCCGATGGCTCGGCACCGTGGCCCAGCGTTCCGCGCGGTCGAAATAGTCGGAGAACTTGGCGCCTTCCTCGGCCTTGCCCTCGACCAGCTTGGCGCTCACCTGGGCACCTTCCTGCATATAGGCGCGCAGCTTGCCGATCAGGTCGGCGTCCTCGGCGAAACGTTCGCACAGGATGTCGCGCGCGCCCTCCAGGGCGGCCTTGGCGTCCGGCACCTCCTCGGTGACGAATTCCTGCGCCTTGGCCTCCGGATCGACGCTCCGGTCCTCGAAAATCGCGTCGGCCAGCGGCCCCAGGCCGCGTTCCTGGGCGATCTGTCCCTTGGTGCGGCGTTTCGGCTTGTAGGGCAGGTACAAGTCTTCCAGTTCCGCCTTGGTCATCACCGCGCCGATCCTGGTTTCCAGGTCTTCGGTCAGCTTGCCCTGCTCGCGGATCGATTCCAGAACCGTTTCGCGCCGGGCTTCCAGGTCGCGCAGATAGGTCAATCGCTCCTCGAGCTGGCGCAGCTGGGTATCGTCCAGCCCGCCGGTGGCTTCCTTGCGGTAGCGGGCGATGAACGGAATGGTCGCGCCTTCGTCGATCAATTGGACCGTTGCGGTCACTTGTTCCGGCTTGCAGGCGATCTCGGCGGCGATGGTTTGGGCGATGCGGTGGGACTGGGCGGTCATACGGGTCTCGTTCCGGGTCAAAGCGAAGCCCGAAGCATTGCCATGGGAGGCCCCGCAAGGCAAGTGACGAAGACCACACGGCATGTGGATATCGCTGTCACCCCATCGGTTGACAACTTCCGGGGAATCGCCAAATATTCCAGACCTTATTATACGATTTGCTCGCTCCCTCCTTCCGCGCCAAGGGTGGCCGGTCCGCGGAACGCCGCGACGGTTGGGGCGTGACTGTGAAAGTCCTGACAATGCCCATCTCCGAATCCTGCTCTGCGGCCCTCGCTTCGGTCGGTGTGCGGGTGCGCCGATATGATTGATTTCTCGGGATTCCGCCGTTTTTGCTCGCTCGAGGGACGCTCCCAGCGCCTCCAATGGGCGCTGCTGGCGGGGCTCTCGATCGTCCTGGTCGGGGTGCTGGAACTCGTCCGGTTGCCCGCCGCCCTGATGCTCGGCGCGATGATTTCAGCGATTGTCATTTCCGCTTTGGATGGCCGGGTGCGGGTGCCGCGCTATCCCTACCTGATCGCCCAAAGCGTGATCGGCTGCATGATCGCCGACAGCATTCCGCTGTCGATCATCGACGAGGTGACCCGTGATTGGCCCGTTTTCCTGTCCGCCGTGGTGCTGGTGATCGCGTTGGCGGCCTTTCTCGGGTGGCTGTTGGCCCGCTGGCAGGTGCTGCCCGGGGTGACCGCCATCTGGGGGTCGTCGCCCGGCGGGGCCTCCGCCATCACCGTGATGGCCGGGGACTATGGGGCGGATGTCCGGCTTGTCGCCTTCATGCAATACCTGCGGGTGGTCTGCGTTGCGGGGGCGGCGTCCGTGATCGCGCGTATTTGGGTCAGCGGGCCGCTGGCGGAAGCCGAGCCGATCATCTGGTTCCCGGCGATCGATGGGCTGGCTTTCGCCGAAACGGCGGGGCTCTTTGTCGGCGGCGTCCTTCTCGCACGGCTGACCAAACTCCCCGGCGGTCCCATTTTGATCCCACTGGTCATGGGGGCGGTTTTGCAGGATACCGGGCTGATGCGGATCGAACTGCCGCCTTGGCTGCTGGCGATGAGCTACGCCGTGATCGGCTGGAGCATCGGATTGCGCTTCACCCCGGAGATCGTCCGCCATGCCATGCGGGCGTTCCCCCGCGTGCTCTCCTCGATCCTGCTGTTGATCGCCGCTTGCGGCGGGTTGGCCGCCGCCTTGGTGTTCCTGTTGGATGTCGATCCGCTGACGGCTTATCTGGCGACCAGTCCAGGCGGCCTGGATTCGGTGGCGATCATCGCGGCTTCGAGCCCGGTGGATCTGCCGTTCATCATGTCCATGCAGACCGCGCGGTTCGTCATGGTCCTGCTGTTCGGCCCGCCGCTGGCGCGTTTCATCGCTAAGCGGTTCACCGTTCCGGAAGCGGCGGAGTAGGGGAACACCCGCCCTTTACAGGCTCTTCCGCCTTTTGCCTATACTGAGGGCCTTGCCCTACGAGACTTTGGGGACCGCCGCCCGGATGACCAAGGCGAACCTGAATGCCGGAAGCTCCGGCCTCTACGACCGGCTGATGGCCAGCCGGAGCGATTTCGATTCCGCCGACCGCCACGTCCTGGCCTGCATCCTCGCCATCGGCGCCGAGGAAACCGACAGGCCGCTAACCGAGGCGGTCGGGCTCGACCGGCCGGCGCTGGCCCGCCTGCTCGATGCCGTCTTTCCCGGAGCTTGTGATCCGGATGAATTGATCCCCGCCGGCGCCACCGTCGGGGAAGAAGAAATCGAGGAGCCGGATTTCCGCGCCCTGCTGTTGGACGGCCGGGCCCGGGGCACGGAGATCGAGGTCTGGCTGGCCCATATGTTGGTCCGCCGGGCGCTCCGTCCCGAACATCTCTGGCGCAGCCTGGGCCTGCGCGAACGGTCCGAGCTTTCCGACATGTTGCACCGTCATTTCCCGGTCCTGGCCGCGCGCAACGTGCGCAACATGCGTTGGAAGAAATTCTTTTACCGGGAGATGTGCCAGGCCGAGGGGATCCTCGTCTGCAAGTCGCCCATTTGCGACATCTGCGCCGATTACGGCGAATGCTTTCTGACCGGGGAGGATTGAGGATGGCCGCGAGCCCGGTTGCCGTCCGGCCCGCCCGCGAAGCGGACGCCGCCGTGATCGTCGGCCTGATCCGCCGTCTCGCCGCCTTCGAGGAGCCGGGCGCGTCCGTTGCCTTGACCGAAGAGACCGTGCGGACCGATTGTTTCGGACCCGCGCCGCGTTTCTCGGTCCTGCTGGCCGAGGCGGACGGCGC
>Ga0207799_100214_pt1 | contig 40599 bp, 32 predicted proteins | sample TtanPargueraPR_4_FD_187742 | JGI IMG/M metagenome (GOLD analysis project Ga0207799, IMG submission 187742) | Aerobic enrichment media microbial communities from Bioluminiscent Bay, La Parguera, Puerto Rico - Tt and M2 (SPAdes) | ecosystem: Environmental > Aquatic > Marine > Unclassified ...
GGTAGATCTCTATCCGCTCGTTCAGGCTGAGCTGGCCATAACATCTTCCCATCGCAACAACACCTTAACGGTGTTGCACTTGTTCCGTGAACCAAGCGAGTCCAGATTTTCCGCTGCTTTCTGGATTCCCGCTTTCGCGGGAATGACGGGAAGGAAAAGACGGACGCCTTCCTCCGCGCCTCTATGGTCCAACCGCCCTTGAACGTCGCCCCCGGACTTGATCCGCGCATGGCGAGGAGAGAGACCGCTATATCGACGCGGCGTGCTTGATGAAGGTGCCGTCGTTGAGTTCGTGGACGGCCTTCATCAGTTCGGCGCGGGTGTTCATGACGATGGGGCCGTGCCAGGCGACCGGCTCGCGGATCGGCTTGCCGGAGACCAGCAGGAAACGGATGCCCTGCTCGCCCGCCTGCACCACGACCTCGTCGCCCGCATCAAACAGGACGAGGGAGCGGTTGCCGGTCATCTCGCGGACCGTCACCTCCTCGCCGTTCACCTGCTTCTCGGTCAGCACGCCGAAGGGATCGGAAGAGTCACGAAACGTTCCTTCGCCCTCGAAGACATAGGCGAAGGCGTGGCGCTCGACCTCGACCTTGAGCGTCTTGCGCTTGCCCGGCGGCACCGTCACGTCGAGGTAGCGCGGATCGGCGGCGACGCCGTCGACCGGGCCGCGCTTGCCCCAGAACTCGCCGCAGACGACGCGGACGATGGTGCCGTCGTCGTCGACGATCTCGGGGATCTCGGTCGAGGGGACGTCCTGGTAGCGCGGGTTGGTCATCTTCAGGCTGGACGGCAGGTTGGCCCAGAGCTGGAAGCCGTGCATCCGGCCCTGCGCATCGCCCTTCGGCATCTCCTGATGCATGATGCCGCTGCCCGCCGTCATCCACTGCACGTCGCCCGCGCCGAGACTGCCGGTATTGCCCAGGCTGTCGCCGTGATCGACGGTGCCTGCAAGGACATAGGTGATGGTCTCGATGCCCCGGTGCGGATGCCAGGGGAACCCGGCCAGGTAGTCCTCGGGCCGTTCGTTGCGGAAATCGTCGAACAGCAGGAAGGGATCCGTCGTGTCGGTGTCGCCGAAGCCGAAGGCGCGGCTCAGCTTGACCCCGGCCCCTTCCAGGACCCGGTTCGGCGTGACGATGTTCTTCACGGGGCGGATGGACATGGCGTCTTCCCTCCTTTGCTCGATGGGCCCTAGATGTGGGCCGCGGCAAAGGGGGAATCCAGGCGGGAAACAGTGTGTTTCCCGGCGGGAGACGTGGTGGGGCCTCTTAAAGGAAAAAGGCTGGAAGCCTCCTCCTCGTCATACCCCCGGCGAAGTCCGGGGTATCCAGGCAACCGAGGGCTGGATTGCCCGGACTACGCCGGGCAATGACGGACGGAGAGGTGTGCCTTCCCCTCCTACACCGAAAAGTACTTCGCCTGCGGGTGGAGAACCACGATGGCCGAGGTCGACTGCTCGGGGTGGAGCTGGTCCTCGTCGGCCATGCGGACGCCGATACGGTCCGCCCCCAGAAGCCGCAGCAGGTCGCGCTGGTCGGCCATGTTGGGGCACGCCGGGTAGCCGAACGAGAACCGTGACCCGCGGTAGCCCTGCTTGAGCAGCTTGTCCATGTCGCGGTCGTCCTCGCCGGCGTAGCCGAGCTCGGCGCGAATCCGCTTGTGGACGTACTCGGCCAGCGCCTCGGCGGTCTCGACGCTCAGGCCGTGCAGGTAGAGGTAGTCCTGATAGCGGTTGTCGCCGAACCACTGCTGGGCGACCTCGCTGGCCTTCGCGCCGGCGGTGACCACCTGGAGGCCGATCACGTCGCGCACGCCGGTGCTGACGTCGCGGAAGAAGTCGGCGATGCACAACCCGTCACCGCGCGACTGGCGCGGGAAAGCGAAGCGGGCGACCTCGGTTTGTCCGTCCGGCTCGAACAGGACCACGGAATCGCCGTCCGAGGCCGCCTTCCAGTAGCCGTAGGCGGCCTGCGGCTGGAGGATGTCTTCTTCCTCGCAGGTCTTGAGCATCCGGGTCAGGATCGGCTTGACCTCGCGCGCCGCCCAGTCGCGCCATTCCTCGCGCGACTTGCCCTGCTTCTTGAAGCCCCAGTGGAACTGGTAGAGCATCACGTCGTTGAGGAAGGGCAGCAAGGCGCGCGGCTTGACGTGCTCCAGCACCTTCGGCCCCCAGAACGGCGGTTCCGGCACCTCGATGTCCTTGTGCAGGTCGGCCCGGCGCAGGCGGATCTCCTCGAGATCGACCGGCCGCGTCGGCGGCGTTTCCGGCACCTTGCCGAGGGTGCGGCGCTTGTTCGACGGCCGTCCGGCCCGTTTCTCGTGGATCTCGCCGAGATAGTCGTCGAAGGTGCCCGCCTTGATCCGGTCCATCAGGCCGAGCCCGTCGAAGGCGTCGCGCGCATAGGCGACCCGGCCGCAGCCGTAGGCGGCGACGCAGTCCTCCTCGACGTACTTGCGGGTCAGCGCCGCGCCGCCGAGGACCACCGGGATGTCGAAGTTCTCGCGGGTCAATTCCTCCAGGTTCTCGCGCATGATCACCGTGGATTTGACCAGCAAGCCCGACATTCCCACCGCATCGGCCTTGTGCTCGCGCGCCGCCTCCAGGATGTTCTGGATCGGCTGCTTGATGCCCAGGTTGACCACCTTGTAGCCGTTGTTGGTCAGGATGATGTCGACCAGGTTCTTGCCGATGTCGTGGACGTCGCCCTTCACCGTGGCCAGCACGAGGGTGCCCTTCTCCTGCCCCTCGACCTTCTCCATGAAGGGTTCCAGGTAGGCGACGGCGGTTTTCATGGTCTCGGCCGACTGCAGCACGAAGGGAAGCTGCATCTTGCCGGCGCCGAACAGCTCGCCGACCACCTTCATGCCGTCGAGCAGCAACTCGTTGATGATCTTGAGCGGCGGATGGCTCTTCATCGCCTCTTCCAGATCGCTTTCGATATCGATCCGGTCACCGTCGACGATGCGCTGCTTGAGGCGCTCCTCGACGCTGGCCGGGGCCTTCTTCTCGGTCTTCTCCTCGGCGGCGCGGTCGGCGAACAGGGCCATGTAGGCCTGCAGCGGATCGTAGCCCTCGGCCCGGCGGTCGTAGATCAGGTCCTCGGTGACCTTGACCTCGTCCTCGGGGATCCTGTGCAGGGGCAGGATCTTCGAGACATGGACGATGGCGCCGGTCATGCCGCGCTTGACGGCATGGTCGAGGAACACCGAATTGAGCACGTGGCGGGCGCTGGCCTTCAATCCGAAGGAGACGTTGGACAGGCCGAGGATGATCTGGCAGTCCGGCAGTTCCTTCGAGATGCGCTCGATGGCATCGAGGGTGTTGAGCGCCAGTTTCCGGTCGTCCTCATTCCCCGTACAGATCGTGAAGGTCAGCGGGTCGAACAGCAGGTCGGAGGCCGGCAGGCCGTGTTTGACACAGGCGAATTCGTACAGGCGCTTGGCAATGCGGACCTTGCCCTCGACGTCCTTGGCCATGCCGTCCTCGTCGATGGTCAGGGCGATCACCGCCGCGCCGAACCGCTTGGCCAGTTCCAGGCGCTTCTCGGCCGGTTCCTCGCCGTCCTCGAAGTTGATCGAGTTGATGATCGGCTTGCCGCCGTAGAGCTTGAGCGCGGCTTCCAGCACGCCGAGTTCGGTCGAATCGAAGACCAGCGGCGTGGTCACGGCGCCGCGCATGCGGGTCACCACCTCGGTCATGTCGGCCACCTCGTCGCGGCCGACATAGGCGGTGCAGACGTCGAGCGCGTGCGATCCCTCGGCCACCTGCTTGCGGCCGACGGCGATGCAGCCGTCCCAATCCTCGGCGTCCTGCAGTTCGCGGAACTTCTTCGAGCCGTTGGCGTTGCAGCGCTCGCCGATCGAGAAGAACGCGTTCTCCTGGCGCAGCGCCACCTGCGAATAGAGCGAGGCGACCGACGGCACCCAGTGGACCGAACGCTTGACCGGCGCCGGGCGATGGCTGCCCGACGGCGCCAGATCGCGCAGCATGGCGTCCAGCGCCGCGATGTGCGGCGTGTTGGTGCCGCAGCAGCCGCCGACGATGTTGACCCCGTCCTCCTGCACGAAACGGGCCTGCCATTTGGCCATCTCGTCCGGAGACAGCGGGTAATGGGTCTTGCCGTCGACCAACTCGGGCAGGCCGGCGTTGGGCTGGACGGAGATCAGGCCGGGCCAGTTCTCGGACAGCCATTTGATGTGCTCGGCCATTTCCTGCGGGCCGGTGGCGCAGTTGAGGCCCATCAGATCGACCCCGAGCGCCTGGATGGCGGTGGCGGCGGCGGCGATGTCGGCGCCGACCAGCAGGGTGCCGGTCGTTTCCACCGTCACCTGGACGAAGATCGGCATCTCGACGCCCGCCTCGACCCGCGCCCGCTTGGCGCCGTTGATGGCGGCCTTGATCTGCAACGGGTCCTGGCAGGTCTCGATCAGGATGGCGTCGACGCCGCCGGCGACCAGACCCTGGCACTGGACGGTCAGGGCGTCTTCCAGGGGCTGATAATCGATGTGCCCCAAGCTCGGCAGCTTGGTGCCCGGGCCGACGTCGCCGAGCACGAAGCGCTGGCGGCCGTCGGTGAACAGTTCGGTCGCCTCGCGGGCCAGCTCGGCGGCGGCCTTGCTGAGATCGAACGCCTCGTCGGCGATGTCGAATTCACCCAAGGTCACCGGCGAGGTGCCGAAGGTGTTGGTGATGACCATGTCCGCGCCCGCTTCCAGGTAACTGGCGTGGATATCGCGCACCAGGTCGGGCCGCGAGCGGGTCAGGATATCGGTGCAGTTCTCCTTGCCGAGGAAATCCCGGTCCACGTCGAGGTCGGCTTCCTGCACGCGCGAGCCCATGCCGCCGTCGCACAGCAGAACGCGTTCCTGAAGGGTGTCGAGCAAGCGGGACATATCAGTCGTTATCCTCTTCGGCCTTGTTCGCAGAGACCGGTGGCCGGACGCCCAGGATATGGCAGATCGCGTAGGTCAGGTCGGCCCGGTTCAGCGTGTAGAAGTGGAAATGCTTGATGCCGTTGGCAAGCAGAACCCGGCATTGTTCGGCCGCCACGGTGGCGGCGACCAGATGACGGGTCTCCGGCCGGTCGTCGAGGCCCTCGAACAGATCGGACAGCCAACCCGGCACCGTGGCGCCGCAGGCCGCGCCGAACTGGCAGACCCGCGCGAAGTTGGTGACCGGCAGGATTCCCGGCACGATGGGAACCGAAATCCCCGCCGCCCGCGCCCGTTCGACGAAATCGAGGAAGACGGAGGGTTCGAAGAAATACTGCGAGATGGCATGCGTCGCGCCGGCGTCGATCTTGCGCTTCAGATTGTCCAGGTCGGCCTCGGCGCTGGACGCCTCGGGGTGGCGCTCGGGATAGGCGGCGACGCTGATCTCGAAATCGGCGACCTTCTTCAACCCGGCGACCAGATCGGCCGCATAGGCGTAACCGCCCGGATGCGGGACATAGCTCCCCTGCCCGGCGCCGTCCGGCGGATCGCCGCGCAGGGCGACGATCCGGCGTACGCCCGCGTCCCAGTAGCGGCGGGCGACCTCGTCCACCTCGTCGCGGGTCGCGCCGACGCAGGTCAGATGGGCGGCGGGCTTCATTTCGGTCTCGCGCAGGATGCGCACCACCGTGTTGTGGGTCCGGTCGCGGGTCGAGCCGCCGGCGCCGTAGGTGACCGAGACATAGGCCGGGTCCAGCGGCGCGAGGCGCTGGATGCTGTCCCACAGCGTCTCCTCCATCTTCTCGTTCTTCGGCGGGAAGAACTCGAAGGACACCTCGATGTCGTCGCGCGCCGCGCCGAGCGCCTCCAGCCGGGGCGCGAGACGCGCCGCAACGGAACCGGTTTCGGAAGGGGTGGTGCTCATCTAGCTCTCCTTCGCGGCCACGGTCTTTTCCCCGCGCCAGATCGTTACGGTCAAGGGGTTTCCGGGCAGATGGCGGACCGCCGACACGGCCAGCCCGGCCGTCCGGAGCCAGTCGCCCACCTCGGACTCGGAAAAGCCCAATCGGCGGTGCTCATGTTCCTCGCGCAGGCTTTCCTGCTCGTGCGGCGCGAAATCGACCACCAGCATCCGCCCGCCGTCCCGCAGCACGCGGGCCGATTCGGCAAGGACGCGCCCCGGATCGTCGGCGAAATGCAGCACCTGATGGATGGTGACGGTGTCGAACGCCTCGGTTCCGAACGGCAGGTCGTACATATCGGCCTGGCGCACCGCGCATTGGGCCAGGCCGGCCCGGTCGAGATTGGCCCGCGCCACCGCCAGCATCTCGCGCGACAGGTCGATTCCCTCGCCGTGTTGCAGGCGCGGCGCCAGGACCTCGAGAATCCGCGCCGTGCCGGTGCCGACATCCAGCACGCTGCCGAGATCCGGCTCCGGCAGAAGATCGACCAGCAACCGCTCGACCTCGCGGTCGTCCACATGGAGGCCGCGCAGCCGGTCCCATTCGACGGCATTGTCGCGAAAATAGGCCTGGGCGGCGGCGGCCCGTTCACGCTTCACCTCGGCCAGCCGGGCCAAGTCCGGCGCCAGCTCGGGATCGTCCGGGGACAGACGCCCGACCAGATCGCGCGCCAGCCCGGCCAAAGGCTCCGCATGGGCCAGACGGTGGAAGACCCAGCTCCCCTCGCGGAACCGTTCGAGCAGCCCGGCGTCGGCCAGCAGCTTGAGGTGGCGGGAAACCCGCGGCTGGCTCTGTCCCAGAACGCGGACCAGTTCGCTCACCGTCAGATCGCCACGGGCGCACAACGCCAGCACGCGCAGGCGCGTCGGCTCGCCCGCCGCCTTGAGCGCCAGCAACAGGTGCTCGGCATCGATCTGGTTCACGTCTTCATCCACAGCCGGTATCCACCACCATGTCCGGGACTCGGGCAATCCGCTCCTCGAAAAGGATATAAAGATTTCTTTATATGTTTTCCATGCCTGGCGTCCAGTTTTTTTATCGGCGGACCTGGCCGGCGATTCTAGTTGCATTTCTGCAACACCCGTTACATTTCCCTCACATAACGGGACGCTGAAGAGTGGCAAACAATAAGGCTCTGTGGTACCTGTAGCCTCGTGCTCAATGGTGGGGAAATGCAAAGTGAGTACGATGCGAACTTTGTTGTTTCTTCCCATTGGGACTAGATGTAGGACATATGCTCTTGCCATTCTCCAGGCATGGTATGGGGAATGGTTGACTTTGACTCAAAAGAGAAACACCGGGATTTCGGAGAGATTCCCGAAATGCCTTCGAAATAGGGAAGAAACCCAGGTGAGTTCCAAGAAGACCGCACTTTTCGGCTTGGCCGTCCTTCGCCCCGTGGCTTTGTCGATTTTGTCGCTTTTTCTGGTTTCGGCCTGCGCCACCGCGCCCGACCCCACCGACCCCGAGGCGGTAAGCGAGTACCGGCAGATCAATGATCCCGCCGAACCCGCGAACCGGGCGATTTTCGCCGTCAACGAGGTCGTGGACATGGTCGTCCTCAAGCCCGCCGCCGGCATGTACCGCGACCTGGTCCCGCCGCCGGTCCGCGACGGCATCCACAACGCGCTGAACAACCTGCGTTCGCCGGTCGTCCTGTTCAACGACCTGCTGCAGGGCGAATTCGAGCGCGCCGGCACCACGATCGTGCGGTTCGTCATCAACTCGACGATCGGCGTACTGGGACTCGGCGACCCCGCATCGTCCTTGGGTTTCGAATACCACAACGAGGATTTCGGCCAGACCTTGGCCGCCTGGGGCCTCGAGGAAGGGCCGTATATCATGCTGCCCATTCTCGGCCCCTCCAACCCGCGCGATACCGTCGGCATGGTGGTCGACCTGCTGGTCGATCCGTTCAACTGGTGGGCCCACAACACCGATCGCGACTATGTGACCTATACGCGCGCCGGGCTTCGCGCCGTGGACGAACGGGCTCGCAATTACGAGGCGCTTGAAGACCTGAAGCGGTCCTCGCTGGACTACTATGCGACAATCCGCAGCCTTTACCGGCAGCGCCGGACCGACGAGATCCGCAACGGCGACGATTCCGCTGTTTCGCCGGCGCCGGGCCTGAGCACCGTTCCGGATGGGCCGCGTGTCCGCAAGACCGAGGAAGTCTCTCTGTCGCAATGAAGATATCGATTACCCGAAACGTCGCCGCGACCGCCGCGTTTCTTTTTCTGAGCGCGGTGGCCCTGGCCGGCCCCGCTTCCGCCAGCCAATCCGATGATGCCGAGGCCTTTATCAATGGGCTGGCCGACAAGGCCATCGAGGCGCTGACCACGAGCGACGTGGGCGAGGCCGAGCGGGTCAAGCGGTTCCGCCAGATGTTCCGTGAGAATTTCGCGGTGGAGGACATCGGCAAGCGGGTCCTCGGCCGCTATTGGCGCCGCGCGTCGGACGACGAGCAGAAGCAATACCTGCAACTGTTCGAGGACTACATCACCGCGTCCTACGCCAAGCAGTTCGCCTCCTATACCGGAGAGGAACTGGTCATCACCAAGACCCTTGCCGAGGGCGAGACCGGCGCGACCGTCTTTTCCGAAATCAAGCTGCCCGGCGGCGGACAGAAGCCGGTCCGCGTCGACTGGCGGCTCGAAGGCTCCGGCAAGCAGTTCAAGATCATCGATCTGGTGATCGAGGGCGTCAGCATGAGCACGACCCTGAACTCGGACTTCGGCTCGATCATCCGCAACAGCGGCGGCAAGGTTTCCGGGCTGTTGAAGGTGCTCGAGGAAAAGACCGCCAGCCTCAAGAACGTCAACTGACGGTTCGCCGAACCGTCCCTCAGTCCTCGAAGACCATGTAAGGCGGAATCCGGTCCGGCGTCAGCGGCGGCGGATTGACGAAGTGCGGCAGGCTGTATTCGAGACCGGAACGGATATGGGCCTCCAGTTTGCCGGCCGCCGCGTCCACCTCGCCCTCCAGCAACAGTTCGATGATCTCCAGATGCTGAGACAGCGTCTCGGGCACCCCCGAGGGCAGCGCCGAGGGCAGCGCCGAGGGTTTGGCGCTGCGCACCACCGTGCCGTAGGTGACGATGATCGGCAGCTGGCAGTTGCGCAGCACGTCGCGCATCCGCCGGTTGGTGCATTGCAGGACGATGTCCGTGTGCAGGGCCAATTCGATGTCGTTGAGCCGTTCGGGATCGGGGACGGTCGCGCTGGCCTGGATCTCCAGATGCTGGTCGCGGGCCCGCAGCAGCACGTCGCGGGGGATCGCCCCCGCCGCCTGCCGGAGGGCCTGGGGTTCCAGAAGCCAGCGCATCTCGTAGCTTTCCTTGAGATCCTGGACGGTAATCGGCCCGGCATACCAGCGGGCGTTCTTGCCCTGGCTGACGAAGCCCACCTTCTCCAGGCTGGTCAGCACCTCGTGGGCGACCGTCCGGCTGACGCCGAAGAAGTCGGCCAGGGCCGACTGGTTGATCCGGAAGCGCCCGAAGATCAGGCAGGACGCGACGGTACGTTCGACCGTCGGATAGATGTGCTGGCGCCAGTTGCGCTTGGCGAGCCGCTCGCCGAGCGTCCGCGGCAAGACCAGCCCGGCGTCGAGCAGCGGCAGGTGCAGGCTGTCCGGGTCGCCGGTCCCGGCGGCGACCACGAAACCGTGCCCCTCGCGCTTGCGGACCAGGGAGTCGCCTTCCAGTTTCCTCAGAGCCATGCGGGCCGGCGCCCGGCCGACCCCGAAGACATCGGCCACCGCCTTTTCGCGCAGGACGAGCCCGTCGTCGAAGACCCCGTCGCGGATGTGGCGCCGCAAAACCGAGTACACCAGTTCGTTCAACCGCATCGGCGCCTTCGCCGATACGGGCGATACAGGATGCGGGCCCCGTTCCGGGTTTCGTGTCTCCGCGCGCGTCATGTCCGTCCGGTCTCCTCGATTCCCCAGGCGAGCCCCCTTTCTACTCCGGTCCGTCCCCGGCGAGAAGGGGCCCGATGGACGCGCGCCCGGATGCGAGCCGAGGGATCAGCTGGGCCCGAAAATCATATCCGGGACGAACAGCACGATCTCCGGGATGAAGATCAGCGCGGCGCACAGGACCACCACGGCGGCCAGGAACGGCATCGCCTCGCGGGTGAATTCGTTGACCGAGCAATCCAATATGGAGCAGACGGCATACATGGCCGAGCCGACCGGCGGCGTGAAGTTGCCGATGGTGATGACGATGACGAACACCACGCCGAAATGCACCGGGTCGAAGCCCAGTTCCAGGGCGATCGGCAGGAAGATCGGCGTCAGCATGATGATCAGCACCGTGCCGTCGATGAACAGCCCGGCGACCACCAGGAAGGCGACGATCATCAGCATCACCAGATGGGGATTGCTGGTCAGGCCGAGCATGGCGGTCGAGATGGTCTCGGGCACCCGTTCCCAGACGATGCCGTAGCCGAAAATACCCGACATGGCGATCAGGAACATCACCGCGCCGACGTCGGTGACGCTGCCTTCCAGCGCCTCCTTGATCGACCTGCCCTTCAGTTCGCGGTAGGCGACGAGCCCGACGAAGAAGGCATAGATGACGGCGAACGAGCCGATCTCGGACGGCGTGAAGATGCCGAAACGCAGGCCGCCGATCAGGATGATCGGGAACAGGATCGCCCAGGTGCCGCCGAGCACCGCGCCGCCGACCTCCTTGGCCTCGGGACGGCCCTGGCGTTCCGGCGCATAGCCCCGCCGCCTGGCGGTCAGCGAAATGGTCGTGGCCAGGGTCAGCCAGATGAAGGCGCCGGGCAGGATGCCGCCGGCGAACAACCGCCCGATGGAGACCTGCCCCACCGTGCCGTACAGGATGAAGCCGATCCCCGGCGGGATCACCGGGGTGATCAGCGAGCCGTAGGACAATACGCTGGCCGCATAGCCCTTGGAGAAGCCGCGCTTGAGCATCTCCTGGCCGAGAATCCGGGTCTGCATGGCGGCGTCGGCGATGGCCGAACCGGACACGCCCCCCATGAAGGTGGCCATCGCCACCGACACCTGGGCCAGCCCGCCGCGCATATGGCCGGTCAGCACCGTGGACAGGCGGAGCAGCCGCTTGGTGATGCCGGCATGGTTCATGAAGTTGCCGGAGATGATGAACAGCGGGATCGCCAGCAGCGCGAAGTTCTGCGTCTGCGACAGGGCGAGCTGCACCGGGATGGTGGCCGGCAGGGTCGAGGTCTGGGTGAAGAACAGGGCGCCCGAGATCGCGATGGCGAAGGCCACCGGCATGCCGATCAGCAGCAGGACGACGAAAGAGCAGAACACCAACAGCATGATCCGCTCCCCCTACGCCGCCGCGCCGGAGCGGCCCTGCGACAGCTCCGCCCGCAGCTTGAGGACCGTGGTGATCAGCAGCAGCAGGCCGCAGACCGGCAGGCTCATGGTCACCCAGGAGTAGCTGACCCCGGCGATGCCCTGGAAGCTGCGTTCGCGGCTGACCCAGGACAGCCAGATCCCCGCCGGGACGATGTAGAGCAGGAACCCGATGACGATGACGTAGTTGACCATGCGGAACACCGCCTGCCCCTTTTCCGACAGGTGTTTGACCAGGACGTCGACCGACATCAGCTTGCCCTTGCGCCAGGCCACGTCGGCGCTGAGGAAACAGGCCCAGGCGAAGATGCAGGTTGCGATATCGATCGACCAGTTGATCGGATGGCCGACGAGGCGGGCGAACCCCGCGACGAAGATCAGGACGACCATGAAGACCATGAACGTCTGGGCGACCAGGACCTCGGCGAAGCACAGGTGTTCGTAGAATTTCTTCATCTTCCAAGCTCTCGTTTTTTCGTGGTGGTTTTCCGAGACGGCGGGCCGACGCGGCCGGAAGCCGGCGGCGGGCCGAAGCTCTCCCCTTTTTTCAAGAATGCAGCCGGAAGCTGTTTCCTCCAATAATCATTTCAAAATTAAGTGGAATTTCCCCGGCAAGGACGTGGCGGGACTCCCCGCCTTCCGCCATTTTTGCCGATCCCGGGCCATGTCCGGCTTTCTCGATCGTCGCGTCGAGCCGATGGGCCCGGGACCGGTTCCCCTGCCTAAAACGGCGAGGCACGAACCGGTTCCCGGTGGGGTTGGGAAACCGGCCCGTGCCCCTTCAAGCGGATCGCGCGTCCCGCGTTACTTGCCGATCTCCCGGCTCACGGTGTTGTAGGCGTCCATGATGTTCAGGACCTCGTAGGCCTTCTTGCCGGCTTCGCGGAACGCCGCCAGGTCGACGTCCTCGACAATCGTCATGCCGTGCTTCTTGAGGTCTTCCTTGACGACCTGCTCCTCGGCGAGGATCTCCTCGGAGACCGCCTGGCCGGCCTTGTCGCATTCCTCGACCAGGATCTTCTGGTAGTCGGGCGGAAGGCTGTCGAAGAACTTGGCGCTGATCACCTGGAAGTTGATCAGCATGATATGGCCGGTGGCGCTGCCGTATTTCAGCACTTCCCACAGCCGCTTGGCCGGGATGTTGTTGTAGACCAGCTCGGCCCCGTCGACGGCCTTCTGCTGCAGGCCGGGATAGATGTCGGTGAACGCCATGGCGACCGGCTCGGCGCCGAGCGCCCGGATCGACTCCTGCCAGATCGGCGCCGGCGGGGTGCGGATACGCTGGCCCTTCAGGTCTTCCGGGTTGCGGATCGGCTTGTTGGTGAAGAAGTGCCGGTAGCCCTGGACCCAGTTGAACGACACCACCTTGAGGCCGTACTTGGTGGCCAGTTCGTCGAGCCACTTCTGCACGGTCGGCGACTCGCGGAGCTTCGCCACCTCCTCGAGGGTCTCGGCGAAGTACGGGCCGTTCATGATGGCGATGCCGGGCACGTAGTTGCCCATGCGGGCGGAATCGGTGTTCTGGCCGATGTTGGCGCCCTGGCGGATCTGCTCGATGATGTCCTCCTCGACACCCAGCTGGGCGCTGTGGAAGACCTCGATCTTCAGGTTGCCGCCGGTCTTCTCCTCGACCGCCTTGGCCCAGTTCATGAAGCCCTTGTGATAGGGCTCCTTCGGACCGAGGACGTGGTTGAACTTGAGCACGAACTCCTCCGCCCGCACGGCGCTGGAGGCGACCGTCAGCGACAGCGCCGCCACGGTGAGGAGCATGGCCGTTTTCGCGAAAGCAGAGCCCGCCGCGCGCATCACGGGCAAAACGCGTCTCGTTGCCTTCATCTCTCGAAACTCCCTGATTTGACCTATTCGGCGATCTTTTTTTCGCTTTTTCTTTTCAAGGTTACGTACCTTACATGCGAAATTCCAGAGATAATTTCGACACCGTGGATGATAACTGCCCCATCATGTTTCACCAAATGAAACACACGAAAGACACCTCCCCTGTGAATCCCGTAAAAATGCCGAAGAATCAACCTGCTGCATGACTTCCGCCGAAATGTTCCCATCGCGGAAACCCGCTAACCGGCAGTTTCATTTTTTTAGCCGCGCCCAACCGGAGAGCACACGAAAAACGCGCCGGGATCGCCGCGGCGCGTCTTTCAAAATACAACCGGAGGGGGACTCCGGGCCCCCGGCGGACCGGGCGCCCGGACGGGAAGAACGGACTACCGCGTCAGCGGCTTGTACTTGATGCGGTGCGGCTGGTCGGCCTCGGCGCCGAGTCGGCGGTGGCGGTCGGCCTCGTAGTCCTCGTAGTTGCCCTCGAACCAGACGACCTGGGAGTCGCCCTCGAAGGCCAGGATGTGGGTGGCGATGCGGTCGAGGAACCAGCGGTCATGGCTGATCACCACGGCGCAGCCGGCGAAGTCGTCGAGCGCCGATTCCAGCGCGCGCAGGGTCTCGACGTCGAGGTCGTTGGTCGGTTCGTCGAGCAGCAGCACGTTGGCGCCGGATTTCAGCATCTTGGCCAGGTGCACCCGGTTGCGCTCGCCACCCGACAGCTGGCCGACCTTCTTCTGCTGGTCCGGCCCCTTGAAGTTGAACTGGCCGACATAGGCGCGGCTCTGCATCTTGCGCTTGCCGAGCTCGATCTCGTCGTTGCCGTTGCTGATCTCTTCCCAGACCGTCTTGCTGGAATCCAGGGAGTCGCGCGACTGGTCGATGTAGCCGAGCACCGCCGTCTCGCCGATCCGCAGGTCGCCCGCGTCGGGCTTTTCCTGGCCGGTGATCATGCGGAACAGGGTGGTCTTGCCGGCGCCGTTCGGCCCGATGACGCCGACGATGCCGCCGGCCGGCAGCCGGAAATCCAGGTTCTCGATCAGCAGCTTGTCGCCGAACCCCTTGTTCAGGCCCTCGGCCTCGATCACCACGCTGCCGAGGCGCGGCGCCGGGGGGATGACGATCTGCGCCGAATCGAGCGACCGGTCGGCGGATTCGGCCAGCATCGTCTCGTAGGCCTTGATACGCGCCTTGCTCTTGTCCTGACGGGCGCGCGGGGTCGACCGGATCCACTCCAACTCGCGGGACAGGGTCCGCTGGCGGGCGCTTTCCTGCCGTTCCTCCTGCTCCAGCCGCTTGCGCTTCTGTTCCAGCCAGGACGAGTAGTTGCCCTCGTAGGGGATGCCGCGGCCGCGGTCGATCTCCAGAATCCAGCCGGTGACGTTGTCGAGGAAGTACCGGTCATGGGTGACGACCATGACGGTGCCTTCGTATTCCTTGAGGAAGCGCTCCAGCCAGGCCACCGACTCGGCGTCCAGGTGGTTGGTCGGTTCGTCGAGCATCAAGATGCCGGGACGTTGCAGCAGCAGCTTGCAGAGCGCCACGCGGCGCCGCTCGCCGCCCGACAGCTTGGTCACGTCGGCATCGCCCGGCGGGCAGCGCAGGGCGTCCATGGCGACCTCGATGGTGCGCTCCAGTTCCCAGCCGTCGACCGCGTCGATCTTCTCCTGCAGATCGCCCTGCTCCTCGAGCAGCGCGTTCATCTCGTCGTCGTCCATCGGCTCGGCGAACCTGGCGCTGACCTCGTTGAACCGGTCGAGCAGCGCCTTCACCCCGCCCAGGCCCTGGGTGACGTTGCCCTGCACGTCGAGGGCCGGGTCGAGTTCCGGCTCCTGCGGCAGGTAGCCGACCTTGACCCCCTCGGCCGCCCAGGCCTCGCCGGAATACTCCTCCTCCAGCCCGGCCATGATGCGCAGCAGGGTCGACTTACCGGCGCCGTTGACGCCGAGCACGCCGATCTTCGCCCCCGGCAGGAAGGACAGCGATATCCCTTTCAGGACCTCCCGGCCGCCGGGATAGGTCTTGGACAGATCCTTCATGACGTAGACGTACTGGTAGGCGGGCATATAGGGCTCCCTGCTCGGTGGACATGCGATGGCCCCGCGCGGACGCAAGGGTCCGTCGCGGGGTCTGGTTCCGGCGTTTTATCGCAGGAGGCCGGCCACCGCAACGGAGCCCGTCACAGGAACCGGCGAATATCTTGGCGAGACCTGAAACGGCCCGCCTATTTGGCGGCCGTCTTGCCGGCCTTGAAATCGGCGATCCGCTGCTTCAGGTCCTCGTATTCGTCGCAGCCGAAGAAGCAGATGTCGTCCAGCGCCGCGAGGTGTTCCTCGGCCTTGGCCAGGTTGCCGGCCTGCAGATAGGCCTCGCCGATGTATTCGTGCGCGCCCTTGTGCTTGGGGTCGAGGGTCAGGGCCTTGCCGTAGGCGGCGAAGGCGGCATCGAGGTTGCCGGACTTGCGCAGCGAATAGCCGAGCAGGTTGAACGCGTCGGCGTTCTCCGGATCCTTGGCGACGGCCTTCTGCAACAGCGGCACGGCGCGGCCGAAATCCTCCTCGGCCGCGGCCTTGCGGCCGGCATCGAAGTCCGGATCGACCTTGCGGCTCGAACTGTCCCAGGTGGACCCGCCGCCCGAATCCCCGCCCGCCGCCAGGGCGGGAAGGACCGGAAAGGCGAGACCGGCGGCCAGAATCAGGGAAAACAGAAGTCTCATGAGGATATGTCTCCCATGTGATCGAAGTTCAGGTTCGTGACGGATTTCCGGGCATCGCCGGAACCCCCGGCGGATCTGTCGGGATAGGTGGGGACGGCAGGACACGCCAACAATGCCCCGAAGCCCGATCCCGCGTGAGATCATCCCTCCGTCATGGTAGGATATACACCGCCACCACGCGAAAATTCCCACCCGGACACCGATCAAACGTTGACATCGGGTGGGCAGCGGGCTTGCCTAATGGCAAGACAAGGCCGCGCCGGAATTCGAAAGGCAAACGGGGCACGCGCCATCGGAAGCGCGAAGACCGGGCGGGGGTGCGAAGACCGGGGAGGAAACGGTTGTGTCGGCGAAACTGACTTGGCTGTTCGTATTCGTCGGGTTGTACTGGGGATACTGTCTGTTCGCCGGGCTGCGCGGGGCGGCGCTGGCGCGCACCACCAGCGACTTCTTCATCGCCGGACGCCGCCTGTCGCTGTGGCTGTTCATCCTGGCGGCGACCGCCACGTCGTTTTCCGGCTGGACCTTCATGGGCCATCCGGGCCTGATCTACCGCGACGGCTTCCCCTACGCCTTCACCGCCTTCTACGCCATCACCATCCCGCTGAGCGGCGTCCTGCTGCTGAAACGGCAGTGGATGCTGGGCAAGCGATTCGGCTACGTCACGCCGGGCGAGATGCTGGCCGACTATTTCCGGGGCGACGCCATCCGCTTCCTGACCGTGCTGGTCGCGCTGCTGTTCTCGGTGCCCTACGTCGGCATCCAGTTCGGCGCGTCGGGCTACCTGTTCTCGGTCCTGACGGACGACCTGATCAACCAGAACCTGGGCATGTGGCTGCTCGCCCTGGTCATGCTGACCTATCTGGCGATCGGCGGGCTGCGGGCCGTCGCCTACGTCGACGCGCTGCAATGCCTGCTGATGGCCTTCGGCATCGTCCTGACCGGGCTGATCGCGCTGAACGCCGTCGGCGGCTGGGATGGCCTGCAGACCGGCATGGCCGCCCTGGGATCGGTCGACCCCGGCGCCAGGCGCATGACGGATGGGTTCGGCGGCGGCGACTACAACGCCTATTTCGCCATTCCCGGGGTCATCCAATACACCGCCGGGCTGGGCAAGGAAGCGCCGGTCGGCGGGCTGTGGACCGGCGCGATGATCATGACCTACCTGATCGCCATGATGGGCATCCAGGCCTCGCCCGCCTTTTCCATGTGGGCCTTCGCCAACAACAATCCGCGCCCGTTCGCGCCGCAGCAGGTCTGGGCCTCGTCCTTCGCCATCGGCGCGATTTTGCTGACCTTCACCATGTTCCAGGGCGTCGGCGCGCACCTGCTGGGCGCCGGACCGGCCGCCAACAAGGATCCGCTGATCCTGTCGTCGATCTTGAAAAACCAGCACACCCAGGTGGTCGCCGCGCCCGAGAGCCCCGGGGAACTGGTCGCCCTGTACGACCAGGGCGCCGTGCCGCTGATCGGCGCCGAGGTGACCGGCGACACCCCGGTCGCCGAACTGACCGACGGCCTGGTCGCCGGGATCGAGGCGGCAACGGCGGCCGACGCGGCGGCGCGCTTCTCGGCGCTGACCAAGATCGGCGTCGAGCCGGACGCCGCCGACCGGCTGGCCGACGACCGCGACGCGCTGAACGCCTTCTTCCGGACCCACCCGGGGCTCAAGGCCGGATTCGACGCGGTCTACGCCGTCGACCGCAGGGTTTCGCTGCCCGCCGTGCTGTCCGGCGCGCAATTCGTCGTCACACCGCTGCCGTCCGGGCCGGTCACCCAGAACCCGGACTTCCTGGTGCCCGAATACTTCAACTTCATCGCCGGCGAATACGCCTGGCTGATCGGCCTGCTGGCCGTCTGCGCCCTGGCCGCCATGCAGTCGACCGGCGCGGCCTACATCTCGGCCGCCGCCGGGATGCTGACCCGCGATTTCCACAAGCGCTACCTGCGGCCCGCCGCCTCGCACGGGACGCAGAAGTTCTTCGGCCGGGTGACCATCCTGCTGATCGTGCTGTCGGCGCTGGTCATCTCGACCTATTCGCGCGATGCCCTGGTCCTGCTCGGCGGACTGGCCGTCGCCTTCGGCCTGCAGATGGTGCCGTCGCTGGCCGCCGCCATCTGGTTCCCCTGGATCACCCGGCAAGGCGCGACCTTCGGCCTGATCGCCGGGCTGGTCGGCGTGCTGTGCACCGAGAACGTCGGGCTCGACATCCTTCATTCCATCGGCATCGATCTGTGGGGACGCTGGCCGCTGACCATCCATTCGGCGGGATGGGGCCTCGGCGTGAACATCATCGTCTGCGCCCTGTTCTCGGCCTTCACCCAGAACGCCGCCGACCGGGACCGCCGGATGAAGTACCACAACTTCCTGCGCGAGCACGCCGCCCTGCCCGCGTCAAAGAAACGCCTGGTGCCGCTGGCCTGGGCGGCGACCCTCGCCTGGCTGATCTTCGGCGCCGGGCCGGGCGCGGTGATCGGCAACGACCTGTTCGGCGCGCCCGACGCCGGACCGGAGGGCTGGTGGTTCGGCATCCCGTCCATCTGGGCCTGGCAGATCCTGTTCTGGGCGCTCGGCATCGTGCTGATGTGGTTCCTCGCCTACCGGATGGAGATGTCCACCGTGCCGGAAACCCAGATCGAGGCCCTGGTCGACGACGTCGCCGAATCGGCCCGGGTGTTTTAGGGAGGGCCTCATTCCATGAGCCCTGCCCTCTCCTCTATCGCTCACGGCAGCGGACCTGCCGGTCCGCGCCTGCGCGGGCGCGCCGGACGACCGGCGGGCCGCAGTCGCGGCCTCGGGCAATAGCCCGCCGTCCGATGATCGACTCGCCGCGCCTGATCCAACGCTACATCGTGATCGTGCTAGCCGCGACCGCAGCCTGCTTCATCGGCTGGTCGGCGTTGCGGCCCTATCTGGCGAGCCCGCCGGGGGACTACGAGGTCCGCCAGGGCGACATCCTGCTGAGCGACGGCAAGTTCGACACCGCCCGCGAGCGCTTCGAGGCGGCATTGGCCGAGGCCCCGAACCACCCCGGCGCCCTGATGGGCCGGGCCATCGCCCTGATGCAGACGGACCGGACCGCCGAGGCAGAGGCGACATTCACCGCCCTGATCACCCTTCAGGAGCGCACCCTTGCGAAGGCGAACGAAACGGAACGCGGGCTGCTGGCCGCCGCCCATGCCAACCGGGGCATCCTCTACGACCGGCAGGGGGAAACCAAGCGGGCGCTCGCCGACTACCGCCGGGCCCTCGCCATCGACGCCGACGCCGTGTCGGGGCCGGGACTGGCCGACCGGGTGCTCTACGGCACGCCGAAACCGGCCACCGTGGCCCAGCGCGCCGCCTATCTGGAAGCGCAGTTGAAACTGCCCGCCGAGGAACGCGTCCTCGGCCGCCCGGCCCGCGACGCCGAACAGCGGATGCACAAGCCCTAAAGCCTTCCCGATCTTGCGCGAATCGCGCCGCCACGCCCCGCCAGCCGGCGGCGGCGCCGTTCCGCGCGGCATCTTTCCCCTACGGTGGACCATCATCGAGATGAGAATAAAGGAGAAATATATTAATTCATAAATTCACAAAAATGACACTCTACTTTTCAAACATATAAACAGTAAAACTTTTCTCTAAAAAAGAGAAAAATCTGTAAGAAACAAGAAACAATTAATGGATATATTTACCGAAATAGAATTTTTCAGTCTGCTCGATGGGAGAAGTCCATCATGAGGATTCCTCATGCAACAATTACCACAAAATTCCTCTTGGCCAGTTCCGCCGTCGTCATCGGCGGCCTGCTGGTCGGCGTTGTTGCGCTCGGGGCCCAGACCTCGGCCAAGACGGAGGCCTTGGCCCTGCGGGAAGGCCGGGCCCTCGGCGCGTCCATCGCCGGACAGGTAAAGGCCCGGCTCGACGAGGGCCTGACCATCGCCGAAAACCTGTCCCATACCCTTGCCGCCCTGAAAAGCGAGGGCACGGTGGACCGGACCGTCTTCGACCGCATCCTTGGGGAAACCATGGCCAACAACCCGGGGCTTTCCGGCGCCTGGGCGGGCTACGAGCCGAACGCCCTGGACGGCCGGGACGACGAGTTCAAGAGCAAGGACGCGACGACCGACGAGACCGGGCGCTACCTGACCTACTGGTACGACTTCAAGGACAAGAACGGCCTGAGCAAGTTCCACCTGCAATATTACACCGGCCCCAGCGCGTTGTATTACACGGAACCGCTGACCAAAAACCGCCCCTACATCACCGAACCCACCGTCTACAACATCGAGGGCAAGGACGTCCTGCTGACCTCGCTGACCGTGCCGATCCGCGAAGGCGACAAGGCCATCGGCGTGGTCGGCACCGACGTGCAGATGGGCGACATCTGGACCCAGCTGGCCGACGTCAAGCCGCTGGAGACCGGGTCCGTCTACGTCATCTCGAACGACGGGCGCTGGGTCGCCCATCCGGACGCCAAGATTCTCGGCAAGCCCGCCGCCGATACCTATCCGTTCCTGAAAAACGCCCTTTCGGCCATCAAGTCCGGGAACACCGCCGAGATTCGGTCGGAGACCGGCACCGACGGCGAGCCCTCGGTCCATCTGCTGATCCCCATGCCGATCGGCGAGACGGGGCAGCCGTGGTCGGTGATGGTGAACCTGCCCGAAGAGCAGATCGCCGCGACCGCCAATTCGCTGCAGCGGTCGATCATCCTCGGCGGGACGCTGCTGGTGATCGTCCTGATCATCGCGCTCTGGTTCGTCGCCCGCGGCATCAGCGGCCCGCTCAAGGCGATGACGCGCACCATGCAGATGATCGTCGACGGCGAGGGAGTCGACGCGACCATCGGCCACACCGGACGGGGCGACGAGATCGGCGCCATGAGCCGCGCCCTGGTCAGCCTCAAGGACGCCTCGGAGGAAGCCTTCCGGTTGCGCCAGATGGTCGACGTCCAGCCCGCCCAGGTGATGATGTGCGATCCGAAGGACACCACCATCACCTACGCCAACAAGGCGGCCGTCGACCTGCTGCGCAAGATGGAAGGCGCCCTGGGCTGCAAGGCCGAGGACGTGGTCGGCCGCACCTTCGCCAGCCTGCACGACGACCCCGAGGCCATCCGCAAGGTGCTGACCGACGAACGCAAGCTGCCCTACAGCGAACGCCTGGTGAAGGGCCCGGTGGTGGTCGAGAACCACGTCAACGCGATCTACGACCAGAAGGGCCGCTACCTGGGCTCGATGCTGAACTGGGCCGACGTCACCCGGCAGGAACAATTGGCCGGGGAGTTCGAGCGCAAGGTCAAGCAGGTGGCCGAGAACCTGTCGAACAACGCCCAGTCCCTGACCCGTTCCGCCGCCGACATGACCGACGCGGCCGACCGCTCCAGCCAGACCACCGACGCCTCGGCCGACCTGATCGGCCGGACCTCGGACAACGTGCAGACGGTGGCGGCGGCGGCCGAGGAACTGTCCGCCTCGATCCACGAGATCGGCCAGCGGGTCGGCAAGGCGGCCGACATCTCGCGGCACGCGGTGAACGAGGTCGAAACGACCAACACGGCGGTGCGGGAACTGGCCGATTCCGCCCAGAAGATCGGCGAGGTGGTCAAGCTGATCACCGACATCGCCGAACAGACCAACCTGCTGGCGCTCAACGCCACCATCGAGGCGGCCCGCGCCGGCGACGCCGGCAAGGGCTTCGCCGTGGTGGCTTCCGAGGTCAAGACCCTGGCCAACCAGACGGCCAAGGCGACCGAGGACATCGCAACCCAGGTCCAGGACATCCAGGACGCCACCGGCCGGGCGGTCAACGCCATGGGGGCGGTCGCCACGACCATCACAGAGGTGAGCGAGATCGCCACCGCCATCGCCGGCGCGGTCGAGGAGCAGGGCGCCGCCACGCAGGAGATCAGCCGCAACATCACCGAGGCGGCAACCGGCGCGGCGGACGTGCGCGGCAATATCGGCGACCTGGTGACCATGGTCGGCGGGGTCGGCCAATCGGCCCGCCATGTCCTGGAATCGGCCGGCGACCTGAACGACCAGGCCGGCCTGCTGGGCGAGGAGGTCGACACCTTCCTGCGCGACATCAAGGCGGCCTGATTAGGAAGGCCGCCCCTCACCCCCCTCCCAACCTACCCCCATCAAGGGGGAGGGGCGGGGTGGGGGTGGCCCTCCGTCGAAACTACAGCCGTGGCGGATGCCCGAGGCGGGTCTCGTCGACCGGCGGAGGCCTGTCGCCGATGGCGAGCAGGACCAGCAGGGTCGGCACCGTCGCGCCGACCAGGGCCATCAACTCGATGGTGAAGCCGCCCGGATTGCCGCCCGGCAGGAGCGGCGCGCCGGAAAGCGCCAAACCGCCGAGAAGGCCGGCGATCATCACGAAACACATCAAGAAGACGGTCCGGGCCAGGACCATCGGCTCCACCCAGTGGAACAGATGGACCAGCGCAAAGGTCGCCGCGAAGACGGTCAGGACCGCCCCGAACCCGAAACCCAGCGGCGACGCGGCCGGCAGCAGTGGCCAGACGACCAAGCCGAGCACCGTCCCGATTGCACCGGAAAGCAAGATAAGCACCGCCGCGGCGCACAGCCGGGCCGGATGCGTGGAAAACAGGGTATGGCCGGACTTTCCGCCCGGCATGCGACGCCACTTCATCGGCGAACCTCCCTTCGATCGCCTGCGGCATTTCCGCGTTTTTCTTAGGGAAATTATACGCTTCCGGGAGGATTCCCGCAAATGAAAGGCACCCTGGGGTTGCCTATGCGGTGGATCAGGCGGCTGCTTTCGCGGCGGCGCGCATCTCTTCCAGGGTGTCGCGATAGTTCGGGGCGCCGCCGCCCAGGCGAACCGCCTTTTCGGCCGCGGCCACGGCGGCCTTGAGCTCGCCGAGGGCGGAAAGGGCATAGGCCAGGTTGTTCCAGGCCTCGGCCGCATCGGGGCGGATTTCGGCCGCCTTGCTGAAGGCGGCGCGGGCGCCGCTGTAGTTGCCCCGCGCGTACAGGGTGTTACCGAGCCCCATATGGCCGCCGAAGCTGTCCGGCCAGCGGCCGACGACGGCGGTCCAGGCGGTCCGCGCGGCATCCAGCCGGTCGACCCGCTCCAGCGCCGCGGCGGCGCCGAGGGCCTCGGTCTCGGAGGCGGTGGCGGGGATCCGGTCCGGCGCGGTCACCACCAGCGCCCAGTGATCGCCGCGCGCCCAGGTATGTTCGAAGGTGGAAAGACCGGTCCGCTTGGCCCGCGCCGTGCCGGAATGGAGGATGATTTCCCGGCGGTCCAGATCGTAGCCGACGGCAACCGCGAAATGCCATTGCGGCGCGATGGGCAGCGACAGGTTCTGGAACACGATGACCGGATTGCCGGCCGCGACCTCGCGCAGGACACCGGAAAGCGAGCCGACCGGCACCGCCAGCCGGCCCCAGCGACGGGCCCCGGCCAACACGTCGGAACGCAGCGTGCCCTCGCGTCCCGGCGTGTAGATCGCCTTCGCGACGGTCTGCTGGCCGACCGCATCGCCGGTCGCCCCGAGGGCCATCGCCAAGGACGCCGGACCGCAATACAGATCGTCCTGGGCGATGAACGGGACGTCCGAATTCATCGCCGCGGCGGGCAAATCCGCCGCATCGCGGTTGTGCAGGATCTGCCGGGTCTGCGGCGCCGCGCACCCGACGAGGGCCGCCGCGAGGGCGGCCATCGCCAGGAGACGGCAGAGAGATTTCACGAATGGAAACCGTCAGTTCGAATTGACGAAGGAGAAGACGTTGGTCAGCCCCAGGATGTCGGTGATCAGCAGGACCACGAAAATGACGATCGCGGCGCCGACGACCACGCCCAGGGCGCTCTGCCCGGCCGGGTCTTCCGGAATCTGCCCGGCGATCTTGGCGATCTCGGCGTCCGACAGGGCGGCGACGCGCTGCTCGGCCTCGGCCGGATCGACCCCGAAAGCCTGAAGCTGGCCGCGCACGTCCTCGCGCTGCATGAAGGTGTTGACGGCGTCCCGGTTGGCTTGGCTGGTCTCGGCGGCGACCACCGCGTCCGAGCCGACCAGACCGGCCTGCGCGACACCGAGCGGCATGCTCACGAACACCAGCGCCGCGATGAGGGGCGTGGCAAAAAGATGACGGAACCTACGGAAAATCTGCATGGGTTTTCTCTCCTCTGCCCTTGGTCCGGCCCCGAAGCGGGGGAATAAAACCACAAGGGACATGTCGTGATGAATGGCGGGGACACAAACGGAATATGCCCCCTGTTCCGGAAACGAGGAGGTCCTTCGCCGTCCCGCCGATCGAAAAGAGAAAAGCCGTTCCCCCGATCCCCAGTCCGTGCGGGCCCCATCCCGCGCCTTTGCGCCTCGCTCCCATCCCTACTCAGACTAAGACTGTCTGGCTTCGGAACTATTCCCGAAACCTTTCCAAAAGGTTAAGCCGGCCCCTAGCGGGCGGCACCCGCGGTGGGAGCGGCATGGCAATCCTCCCGGCGGCCTCGGTGCGTTTCAGGCCGCCGGGATATTGGGATTGCGTGGGGTTCAGATGACCTTGAGCATCTCCGCGACCAGGGGATGACGGACCACGTCGCCATCCTCGAGTTGGACCACGGCGACGGTATCCAGCGCCGAGAGACGGCTGGAGATATCGGCCAGCCCCGACATGCCGGGCAGCAGGTCGGTCTGGTCCGGATCGCCGGTCAGGATCATCGTCGAGTGCCAGCCGAGGCGAGTCAGCAGCATCTTCAACTGGGCGTAGGTGCAGTTCTGCGCCTCGTCGATGACCACGAAGGAGTTGTTCAGCGTGCAGCCGCGCATGTAGGCCACCGGCGCGATCTCGATGGTGCCGTCGGCGAGCAGGGTCTTGAGCCGCTTGCCGCCGAGGCGGTCGTTCAGCGCGTCGTAGAGCGGCCGGAGATAGGGCGCCAGTTTCTGTTCGATGTCGCCGGGCAGGAAGCCCAGATTCTCGCCCGCCTCGATGGCCGGGCGGGACAGCAGGATGCGGCCGATCTTGCCCGCTTCCAGCGCCTCGACCGCCTTGGCGACGGCGAGATAGGTCTTGCCGGTTCCGGCCGGGCCGACGGCGACGACCAGGTCGTAGGCGTCGATGGCGTCGATCAGGAGCCGTTGATTATCGCTATAGGGCCGGACGTTCTTTACATAACGGCGGTCGCGCAGGGAATCGTCAAAATAGTCTCCGGAATTGTTGTCGGGAAAAAGCGGTTGCACGGTGGCGTCATGGGCCGCGGCCCGACGCGATGAGCGTTTTCCCATCTGGGTCTCCGTCTGCTTGGGAAAGGATGGTTCGGGGATTGGGCTTGCGAGACCGGCAGGACGAACAGCGTCTCCGGCGGGACAGGGAAGACCCGCGAGAACGGCGAAGCAGTGACACAATTTCTGGGTATTTCGGCCGAGGGCCGAGAATGGTAGGTCGGAGATTTGCCAGTCCGACACAGGATCATGTCAACGTCCGGACAATCATCACTGTCCTAAATTATCCTGGGTTGAGACAATTGTCTCCCAATATTTTGGCCTGTCATCGAAAATTAATACCAAATGTGGAGTTGAGGAATATGAACCTGACTTCCCGCATGACGGGATCGCGGCTTGCCGCACTGGGGAAACCGGGTTAGAGCACGGGCATGGAGGAAACCCCGACCACCCGCTGGGGCGTCGTCTGGCTGGCGGTGATCGCCGGAATGGTGGCGGCCGCCCATGTCGGCAAACTGCCGCCCGCGATGCCCGGGATGCGCGCCGAACTGGGCATGAGCCTGGTGGCCGGCGGCTGGGCCGGATCGATCTTCAGCGTCACCGGCATGACCGTGGCCATCCTCGCCGGATCGGTCGCCGACCGGATCGGCCACTGGCGGCTGGTGCTGATCGGGCTCTGTGCCCTATGCGCCGGAAGCCTGCTGGGCAGTTTCGCGCAAGGGCCCGGGGCCCTGTTGGCCAGCCGCTTCATCGAGGGGTTCGGCTTCATCTCGGTCGCCGCCTCGGCGCCCTCCGTGGTCGTCCGCGCCACGGCACCGGACCGCCGCCGCCTCGCCCTTGGGCTGTGGGGCACCTACATGCCCGCCGGGACGGCGATGATGATGATCTTCTCGCCGCTGATCCTGACCGTTGCCGGATGGCGCGTGCTGTGGCTCGTCTCGTCCGGGCTGACCGCCCTGTGGATCGCCGTGATGCTGATCGGCGGACGCCGCGCGCCGCGCGGAACCGCGCAGGTCTCGCCGACCTCGGCCCTCGCCAACATCCGGCTCACGGTCGGCCATCCGGCCCCGTGGATCCTGTCGCTGTGCTTCGTCCTCTACGCCCTGCCCTGGCTGGCGCTGATGACCTGGCTGCCGAGCATGATGATCGAGGACCGGGGGATCGATACCGCCCTGGCCGCCGGCCTCACCGCCCTGGTCGTCGCGCTGAACGTGCCGGGCAACCTGGCCGGCGGCTGGCTGCTGCACCGCGGGGCCTCGTACTGGTCGCTGATCACCGCCGCCTTCGTGGCGATGGGGCTGTCCTCGGGCGGGATGTTCGTCGAGGCGTTCCCCGATCCGCTGCGCTACCTGTTCTGCATCACCTTCTCGATCTTCGGCGGGATGCTGCCGGCCACCGTCATCGCCGGATCGGCGGTGTTCGCCCACTCCCCGGCCCAGGTCGGCACCTTCAACGGGATGATGGTGCAGGGCGCCAACGCCGGGCAGGTGATCGGCCCCCTCGCCCTGGCCGCGGTGGTCCAGGCGGCGGGCGACTGGACCGCCGCCTCGGGGCTGATGATCGCCGCCTGCATCGCCGGGATTCTGACCGTCCTGCCCCTCCGTTCGCTCGAGAAACGCCACCACGGCGCCACCTAACCCCATAAATTCCTTATGGCTTTCAACGACTTCGGAACTCCGTTCCGATTTTTGATCAAGAAGGTATTCAACCGCGGACTTCGCGCGTAATATACGCTCGCGCAAAAAGGCGCTGCGGCCTCCTCGGCCTGGACAATCCCCGGGGCGAAAACCGGCCGCAAACCACGATAAGACTTAAAAATGGACTGTCGCACGGAAGCTAAGACGATCCCATTCCCGGACATATCGTTTTTGATTCCCGGAATCCCTTGCGGGGCTCCGGCCTTTGCGGCAAACCATAGGGGCAGGATGAGAAAGGAGCGTAAACCATGTCGGACGGCCCAACGCTGAACGCATGTTTGGAAAAGATGCCACTCATCGCGATTCTGCGAGGCATCACGCCGGAGGAAGCAATTCCGGTCGCCGATCTGCTCTTCGAGGAAGGGTTCACCATCGTCGAAGTTCCGCTGAATTCCCCGGACCCGATGGACAGCATCGCGGCCATCGCCAAGGCGCATGGCAACGGCATGCTGGTCGGCGCCGGAACGGTGCTGACGGCGGAGGATGTCAAAGCGGTTGCCGCCGCCAACGGGCGTCTGATCGTCGCACCGAACTTCGACCCCGAGGTGGTCAAGGCGGCCAAAGCGGCCGGCCTGTATGCCACGCCCGGGATCATGACGCCGTCGGAAGGTTTCGCCGCGCTGAAATGCGGGGCCGACGGCCTCAAGGTGTTCCCGGCCGAAGTCGCGCCGCCCAAGGTCATCAAGGCGATGCGGGCGGTCCTGCCGAAAGACGTGAAGGTCATTCCCGTCGGCGGCATCAACGAAAACAATATGGCCGACTACTGGGAGGTCAACGCCAACGGCTTCGGCATCGGCTCCAACCTGTACAAGTCGGGTAAGAGCCTCGACGACGTCCGGGCCTCGGCCAAAGCCCTCGTGGCGGCGGTCAAACAATTCAAGGGAGCGTGAACAACACGCGTCCATGGACTTCAAGAAAAACCTACGTGTAGGAGGATTACCAATATGACCAAACGGGTCCTTACCTTTGGTGAAATGATGCTGCGCCTGTCGTCGCCGGGCCATGAGCGGCTGTTCCAGTCGCCGTCGCTGGTCGCGACCTTCGGCGGCAGCGAAGGCAACGCCGCGGTGGCTCTGTCCAACTACGGCTTCGATTCGGCGTTCCTGTCGGTGTTCCCCGACAACCCGATCGGCGACGCCGCGATCGCCGAGCTGCGCCGCTTCGGCGTCGACACCTCGCTGATCACCCGCGGCGAAGGCCGGATGGGCATCTACTACGCCGAGACCGGCGCCAACCAGCGTGCGTCGAACGTCGTCTACGACCGCGACTATTCCTCGATCGCCAACGCCGGCCCCGGCTCGATCGACTTCAAGAAGGCGTTCAAGGGCGCCGACCTGCTGCACATCAGCGGCATCACCCCGGCCCTGACCGAGAAGGCCGCCGAGCTGACCATCGAATGCGTCCGCGAAGCCAAGGAAGCCGGCGTCACGGTGAGCTGCGACTTCAACTACCGCGGCAAGCTGTGGAAATGGGGCAAGACTCCGCCGGAAGTGATGCGCGAAGTGGTCAAGTACACCGACATCGCCATCGCCAACGAGGAAGACTGCCAGATGTGCCTCGGCGTCACCGCCGACGTCGACGTCACCAGCGGCAAGCTGGACACCTCGAAGTACGAGGCCCTGACGGCCAAGATGTTCGAGACCTTCCCGCACCTGACCCATTGCGCCGTGTCCCTGCGTGAGAGCAAGAGCGCCAGCCACAACGGCTGGGGCGGCTGCCTGCGCGACAAGGACGGCTTCAAGCTGAGCCGGCGTTACGAGATCACCGACATCGTCGACCGCGTCGGCGGCGGTGACTCCTTCGCCTCGGGCCTGATCTACGGCCTGCTCGCCTACGGCTACGAGAACGGCCAGAAGGCGCTCGAGTACGCCGTCGCGGCCAGCGCCCTGAAGCACTCGATCCCGGGTGACTTCAACCGCGTCAGCGTCTCGGAAGTCGAGAAGCTCGCGGGCGGCGACGCCTCGGGCCGCGTGCAGCGCTAAGCGCGCCACGCAACCGATCACGGGAGGGGCGTCCGGGCAACCGGACGCCCCTTTCTCGTGTCCCCCTCCCCTTGCCGCGCCGGGACATTCACGCAAGAATGCCGCCCGCGATTTCCAGGGACGGCTTGGGGCATCCATCGGGAAAACATGGAAAAGAGCAAACGGCCAGCCAAACAGCCCCGGAACGCGGAGGCCACGAAGAAGCGGATCCTCGCCGCGGCACGGGACCAGTTCGCGAAACGCGGCTTCGACGGGGCCCGCGTCGACAGCATCGCGCGGGCGGCGAAGATCAACAAGCAGATGCTCTACCATTACTTCGGGAACAAGGACCGGCTGTTCACCGTCGTTCTCGAAGAAGCCTACCGGGACATGCGTATCCCCGAGGCGGCGCTGGACCTCGATGCGCTACCGGCCGACCGGGCCGTCCTGGCGCTGGTCGAATTCACCTGGCGCCACTATCTGGCCAACCCGCACTTCACCCGTCTGCTGAACAGCGAGAACCAGCTCGAAGCCCGTCACGTGAAGGCGTCTCCCGACACGGACGACATCAACCGCAGCCACGTCGCGATCATGGAAAAGCTGCTCGCCCGCGGCAAACGCGAGGGCGTGATCCGGGAAGACATCGACCCGGTCCAACTCAATATCTCGATCGCCGCGCTCGGCTTCTTCTACCTGATGAACCGCCACACCCTGTCGCGGGTCTACCAGCGGGACCTGATGGCCCCCGAACAGCTCGACGCCCGGCTCGCCGTGATGAAGGAAACAATCTTCCGTTACATCTCGCCGACGCCGTCCGCCGCGACGCCCCGTTAGAGCGGATCGGGCCCGTTAATCAGGATTGGCGGTAGCGCTGCATCGTCGTCGCCTGGGTCGAGGGATGGCGGGCGTCGGCGCAATAGAGCTTGTCGGCCAGCATGTCCATGGGCTCGCCCGACGGGCTGACCATCGGGGCGAAATAGCTTTTGGCGGTGGCCACCGAATGCGGCGGCAGGGCGGCCAGCTTCCCGGCGTGTTTCAGGGCACAGTCCGTCACCGTCTCGCCTTCCGCGGCGACGATATCGGCCAACCCCTTGGCCCGCGCCGCCTCGCCGTTCAGGGGATCGACGCCGAAGACCATGCGCTTCGCGGCGGGCGCCCCCATCCGCGCGCATAGTGTCTGCAGGCCGAAACCCGGCAGCCAGCCGAGGGAGACCTCCGGAAGTTGCCAGCGGGTATCGGCGGCGGTCACCACCACGTCGCAGGAGGCGGCGAGGACCAGGCCGCCGCCCATGGCGAAGCCGTGCACGGCGGCGACCACCGGCTTGCCCATCAGGGCGAGGGACCGGGTAAAGGCCGCAATACGCAGATTGATCCGGGAAACCGCCTCCAGATCGTCGTCACAGAATTCCTTGAGGTCGGCCCCGGCGCAGAACCCCTTGCCTGCCCCCGCCAGCACCACCACGTTGACTTCGGGGTCGGCGGCCACCGACGCGAACGCCCCGGTCAAACCGGCAAGGGTCTCGGTCCCCAGCGCGTTGCGCCGCTCCGGCCGGTTCATCGTCAGAACGGCCACCTTGCCGAACCGTTCCTGTTCCAGATACGCCATTTTTTCATTCCCCTTGTTCGCCGGGTCAGGCAATGCCTGGCTTTGTTTTAATAACCAACCGGTTGGTTATATAACCGGGTGTAAAATTGTCAATGTCGCCCCGCGGCGAAACGCAAGAAGAGGACGTCCGGACAACCGGACGCCCCCTTCTTCTTCAGTCATCGAAAAGACGCGGCGTCACCCCAGGGCGGCCCGACGCGGCTCCGGGGACGGCGCTCCGCCGATGCGGTCCGATTCCTGGCGGACCCATTCAATGCACTTGGCGAGAAAACGCAGCGTCACCGTGACCTCGCCGAACCCGGCATGCTCCTCGGGATCGAGGGTGGTCACCAACAGCTTCCCGGCGAAGCTCGTTTCGTCGAGCAGGATCACCGCGCCGCCCTGGCTGTCCGACAGCAACGTCCGCTGTCCGGGACGCGGTTGGTAGACGCCGTGGAAATGCCATTTCATGTCGTCCAGGGTGATCCCGTCGAACAGCGAGTGTTCGGGTTCCTCGATGCGGAGTTCCTGCGTCTCCACCTTGCCCTTGTCCCAGGACTTGGCCGGATCGTCGGCCATGTAACAGACCCGGAGGCGCCGGTTGTGCCAGACGCATTCCGGGAGCCAGGGCACGACCATTTCGCCAAAGGAAATGAGGGTCCGCCCCTGGTCCAGGAACTGCCGAATCTTCGGCTTGATCCGGTGCATCTCTTCCTGGTTGGTTTCGCGCGGCACCACCAGAACGTTGTATTTCAGCAGATCCGTGGTGCCGATACTGCGGACCGGGACCAGTTCGAAATCCTCGGCGTATTCCGGCCGGGTGAACAGATTGTGATGAAAATGCAGGCCGCTGTAGACCACGCCGATCGGCTTGTGCACACGCCGGGCGCGGAGCCCCGGAGCCTCGGCCTCGATCCAATCGAGGATGTTCTCCAGCGCCCGCATGGCCCCGGCATCGCGCGAGAAGGTATGGCAGAAGACATCGAACTGGCTGCCCGCGACGACGACCCCCCGGGTCGAGGCGCGATCCTCGTAGAGGATGGCATCGCCCCGCGAATTGCGGACCAGCACCTTGGCTTTGTCGGGCGCGACCAGATGGCCGTGGCTGCACAAGCCGTTGATGCCCTTATGCCAATGCAGGTCCGAGGATTCGACGCCCTGTAGGATCGGATGCTCGGCTACCTTTTCGAGCTGCATGTCGTCCTCGGGGGTGAACCCGCCGTAGGTACAGCCGGGGAGCCAATCGCCCCAGTAGTCGCCGAGGGCGACGACGATCCCCGGCAAATTCAGGAAGTCCTTAATCTGATCCCGGCAAGTACCGAGAGCGACCTGATCGGTGGAGCGCGGCATGATCAGCCCGTCATAGACCGACAGGTCGGTCCGCGGCAGGTCGTAGATGTCGAGCACATCGAACCGCCCGCGAAACTGTTCCAGGTTGATCGACTGGTGCTGAAAACTGATTCCGGAATAGACGACCGCTATTCGCGCCATTTCTCATCCTCCTGATGAAAGGGTATGCGGCGCCGGCTGCGAGAACACCGGCACCACGGTCCGGACGGACCGATTGTCGTGTGAAAAGGTCAGGTTGCGGACCAACATGCCGTAAAGCCGCTGGAGATTGCCGTCGGTCATGACGCTCTCGACCGGACCGTACTGGAAGTCCTCCGGGCCGTGCATCAGCAGGACCTTGCCGGCCACGTGGACGGCATGTTGGGGATAATGGGTGGTGAACAGGACCGCCAGCCCGCCGCCCGCCGTCAAGTCGGCGATGGTGCTCAGAATGATTTCCTGATTGCGGAAATCGAGCGCCGAGGCGGGCTCGTCCAGGATCAGCACGTCGCACTCGGAGGCCAGGGCCCGGGCGATCAGGATAAGCTGGCGCTCGCCGCCGCTGAGGGAGTTGAATTCGCGGTTCTCGAAACCGGCCAGACCAAGCCGGTCGAGGGCGTCCCGGGCCCGCTCGAAATCCTCCCTGCCCGGCGCGCCGAACAGCCCGATATGGCGAGCCCGCCCCATGACCACCATGTCGAGGACCGAATAGGGAAAGGCCGGGTCGGCGCTCTGCGGAACGTATCCCAGACTGCCCTGGACGCGAACGGTTCCGGCGCTCAGCGGCAACAGACCGAGCACGCTTTTCAGCAAAGTCGTCTTGCCCTGGCCGTTCGGTCCCAGGATGGCGACGACATCGCCCCGGTTCACCCGGAACGAACAGTTGCGGAAAATCCATCTTCCCGCATCGTAGGCGAAGCCAGCGCCCGCCACCTCAATCATGCTTCCATCCTTTGGCCTGGGTCCGGCGCAGCAGATAGGCGAAGACCGGCGCGCCGATGATGGCGGTGATCACGCCGAGGGGAATCTCCGCCGCCGTCGCGGTCCGCGCCACGTCGTCGATGACGATCAGGTAGGTCGCGCCGATCAGCGCCGAGGCGGGCAGCAACACCCGATTGTCCGGCCCGGCGATCATCCGGGCGATATGCGGCACCACCAGGCCGACCCAGCCGACAACCCCGGCGACCGACACCACGGCGGCGACGATCAGCGTGACGCAGACCATGATCAGCCAGCGCGTCCGCTCGACGGCCACGCCGAGGGCCATGGCCTCCTCGTCGCCCAGCGACAGCAGGTTGATGCGGAACCGCAACAGGTAGATGACGATCCCGCCGATGCCGACGGTAACGGCCAGCACCAGGGCCTTGCCGTAGGTGGCGCTGGCGAAACTCCCCATCAGCCAATAGACAATGGCCGGCAGCTTGTCGTCGGGATCGGCGAGGTATTTGATCAGGCTGACAAGGGCGGTGAAGAAGGCGCTGGTCACCACCCCGGAGAGGACCAGCATGAGGATCGGCGAGCGGCCGCCGATCCGGCTGATGCCGTAGACGACGGCCATCGACAGGAGCCCGAACCCGAAGGCGCAGAGGATCAGCAGCGTCGCGCTGTCCGACGCCATGATCGCCAGAGATCCGCCGAACGCCGCGCCGGAGGAGACGCCGATGATCTGCGGTCCGACCAGCGGATTGCGGAAGGTGCCCTGCAACGCCGCCCCGGCCAGGGCCAGGCCGCCCCCGGCAAGCCCGGCAACGATCAGCCGGGGCATCCGGATGAGTTCGACGACCCGCCCCTCGACACCGCTCCAAAACGGGTCGACCGGAGTCAGATGGGACAGCAGGATACCGAACACGTGACCGATCGGCACATGGAACCGGCCGACACCCAGCGAAACGCAGAAGACGCCGGCCAGCATCACGGCGAGAACCGGCCATAGCCGGGCCTCGACCAGACGCGTCCGGGCCCGGACGCCCGAGCGGGACAGCGAATCGGCAACAGCCATGGCTTACGTCTACCTCGCCGCCGGGTCAGGACTTACCGAACCGGCCGTAATGGGCCGCCGAGGCGTTCATCTTCATGCGGAGAATCCCGTCGGTTTCCGCATCGGTCAGGTCATGGCCGTAGATGAAACGATACTTATCCGCCATTTCGGCCCGCAGCGGCCAATCGAAACGGTCCGGATAGAAGACCATGGTCAGCCATTTCCACATCAGCGGGGATTCCTGGTTCGGCGGATCCCATCGGTAGCCGCCGAGCGGCACCTTGTAGACCCGCTTGTTGCGGACGGCGCTGACATCGGCGAGCAGCGGATCGGCGTAGACGTCGGCCGGGCTGAGATCACCCTCGAAACCGTTGAGCAGGATGACCTCGGGATCCCAGGCGACGATCTGCTCGGCGTTGACCTCCTTGAAACCGGGCAGTTCGGCGGCCGGATTTCGGCCTCCGGTCAGCCCGATGTAGAAATCGTTGTAGGTGCCGGTTCCGGCCACAGTCTTCGAGGAGAGGAAGCGCAGGAAGTAAAGGACGCGCGGCCGTTCGTCCTGCGGGATCACGGCGACCTTCGCCTCGATCTCCTTGCGCGTCTGCCGCCGCCAGTCGATCAGCGCGTCGGCCTTGTCCGTGCGGCCGAGAACAGTCCCCATGATGCGGAGCCATTCCTCGGCGTATTCCTCGGTGCCGTACAGGAAGGTGGCGACCGTCAGCCCGGCGTTCTCGATCGGCCGAATGATATCGTCGCCCTGGTGCGCCCATTGGAAGACCAGGTCCGGATCGACGGAGAGCAGTTCCTCGATATTCGGCATGAAGCCCTGGCCGACCACGTCGCTAGGGATATCCACGGCCGCCGGGAAGATATCCTTGAGGATGCCTTCCTCCAGCGCCGACTTGGACTTGGGATGCATTCCGCCCAACCGGTCGCTGCCCCCGTCCATGGCCATGAACATCGACGCGGCGGGGATCGGAATGGTGACGACCCGCTCGGCCGGTTCCGGCAGGCTGACCCGCCGTCCCTTCTGATCGGTGAACGATACGGCGTCGCCCGCCGCCGCCCCACCGGCGCAGACCATCAGGAGGAAACCGGCCCCGACCCACGACGCCAGCTTCCCCGTAACCTTGGCTCTCATTCCGAGCTCCTCCCCTTTCAGGCAAAACGCGCGTTTCCCAGAACCTCACCTCCACCAGCGAGACGGGAAAATGCAAGTCATCCGCATTAGCCATTGAAGATCCGCGAACGCGGACCTGTCAAGACCACATAAAGAGTAAGGGTAATATTTTTTTTATGATCGTATGATCAGAACGAAAAAGCCGGAAAGGCTCTTTACCCGAGCGAAACGTCGGCGATCAGGGGGAAATGATCTGAGGCGATTCGGGTTTCCGGCGTGTCGTAGCGCCGGATCGTAATGCCGCCAGCCACCGAACGGACCATGATGGCGTCCAACGGAAACATCGGAAATCCCGTGGGAAAGGTGGGGATGCGCCGGCGCGGCGCGGTGGCCCGGCCGAGGGCGCGCCCGACGCGGGAAAACGGATTCCACAGGTTCAGATCCCCGGCCAGGACGACCGGCCCAGGCCCGACGGTTTCGTCGATGACCCGGCACAGGGCCTCGGCCTGGCGCACCCGCTCCCAGCCCTTGAGGCCGAGATGGGTGGCGATGACGCGCAGCGGGCCGAAGGGCGCGTCCAGCCGGGCGCTGATGGCGTTGCGCGGCTCGCGGTCCTTGACCGAGATATCGGCCACCGTGCGCTCCAGGATCGGCCAGCGGCTCAGCAGCAGGTTGCCGAACATATGCCCCTCCTCGTCGAAGGTCGGCGCCCAGACCTCGTAACCCTCGAACGCCTCGGTCAGAATCCGGTGGACGGCCAGTCCCGCCGCCCCGGCCGGACCGGAAGAGACTTCCTGCAAGGCGACGACGTCGGCCTCGAATTCCGAGACGATCCGGCAGACCCGTTCCGGCGCGAAGACACCGTCGCGGCCGACGCAGCCATGCAGGTTGTAGGTCGCGACCCGCAAGTTTCCCCCAGCTGCGGCGTTCACGATGCGGCCGGCTCCTTCCTGCGGCGCTTGCGGCGCATGTCGAGCAGCTTCTGGAAACCGAGCCCCAGGGCGATCCACACGGCGATGGCGCCGATGATCATGGCGATCGTGCCGGGGGTCGGGTTCTCGAGGATCCGCTTGATGCTGTCGCCGAGGACGGTCAGCACCACGATGCCCGGCGCCATGCCGAGCGCCGTGCCCAGCAGGTAGTCGAAATAACGGATGCGGATGGCGCCGCAGACCAGGTTGATCGCGGTGAACGGCGCCACCGGGGCGGCCCGCAGGGTCATCACCGAAACGACGCCGCGCTTGCCGACGGCCCGGCTGACCACGTTCAGCCGCTTGCCGATCATCCGGCGCAGGACCGGGCGGCCCAACTGCACGCCGAGGAAATAAGCCGCCGACGCGCTGGCCAGGGAACCGATCAGCGAGTAGGCGAACGCCTCCGGCGCGCTGAACACCACGGCGTTCAAGGTGATCAGCACGGTCACCGGGAAGAAGACGAACCCGGCGAGAACGAAGATCAGCAGGATCAGCAGCGGCCCGAGGGGCGTGCCCCCGATCGACTGGAAGATCGGCTGCAGGGTGTCGAGGTTGGTGTATTCGGACAGCGGGGTCCAGCGCCACAGCGCGACGAAGGCAATCGCCACCGCGACAATGCCCGCCAGCTTCTTCATCCAGGGCTGGACCAGTTTCCGGGTCACGCCGCCGAACAGGTCGAGGGCCATCTGCCCGGCGTCGATCGGCTTTTCCGGGTCGGCCAGCGGCGACACCGCCACGGCGATGACGTCGTCGCGGTAATCGGTGTCCTCCACCGGCTGCAGCCGGCGCGGCTGGTCCAGCGCCGAATCGACCAGCGCCACCGCCGAGCCCTTTTCGGCCAGATACGCCTCGACCTCGTCGGCGGAGCGGTCGAGATGTTCGCCGAGCAGCCGGTTGCGGATTCCGGCGATCCGGCGGCGCAGATCCGTCTCGCCCGGCCCGGCCTCGATCGACAGGTTGCACTCGCTGTCGAAGCCCATGGACCGGTTGTTCAGGTTGGCCGAGCCGACGGTCAGGAAGTGATCGTCCACCACCATCAGCTTGGCATGGACCATGACGTGGACCTCGCCGGCGACGAGGGGCGACACCAGGCGGACGCGGTCGGCCACGCCCTCCTCCTCGAAACGCTTCATGAACCGCAGGCGGCCGACGCCCATGGTCTTCGATTCGATCCAGCCGCGCGGTGTGCGCGGCCCGACCAGCACGGCCTCGAGATCGGGGCGGGCCTTGAGGCGTTCGACCATCGCCTCGCCCACGGTCTCGCTGGTCATGTACTGGTTCTCGATGTAGATCAGTCGCTCGGCCGTGCCGATGGCGGCGATGTAGGCGTTTTCGATCTCGCGCGCCTCGGTCCGTTCCTGCATCTCCGGCAGGGTCCGGCAGACGCCGAAATCGACATCGGTAAAATCGGGCTCCATGCCGTCCGGCCATGGGTCTCCGGCGGGATCGACCTCGGTCAGGGATTCGCAGGAAGCCTCGTTCCAGCGGCCATGGGCGAGTTCCGCGATGGCCACCGCCGCCTCGCCGTCGACCATGAACTGGAGATCGTGAAACGGCTCGTAGGCAACGCCCGACGGGTCGTGGCGTTTCGGGTTCTCGGCCGCATGATCCGACGTATCCCACCGCCGGATGGTCAAATCCAGCCCGCCGCAGAACGCCAGGGCGTCGTCGATGACGACGATCTTCTGGTGATGGCTGGCGCCAAGCGGCAGCACGTCATCGAGGCAAACATGGATCTGTTCCGGCGTCGCCCAGCCCAGGGAGATGCGTGGCAGGGGTTCGCGCTCCAGGGCGTAGAGGGTCGAATAGTCCCACAGCAGCAGATTGATCCGCAGGTCGGGCTTGATCTCGCTGAGATGGCACAGCAACCCCCGCAGATCGGTCGGCGCGTCGCCCGCCGCCCCGTTGGGCGCCAGGTCGACCCGGCTGTCGATGTCCCAGCCGATGATATGGACCGACTTCCGGGCGGAAAGCAGCGCCTTGCGCAGGGCGCCGTAATAGGCATCCCCGTCGATCAGGAGCTTGGCACGGTTGGCCCGGGCGATCTTCCAGCAGGTGTCTCCCGGCCGCAGGATGGCGGAGGGCGAAGCCTCGTCGGCGTTCTGTCGTAACGGTTCGTGCATAGGCCTTTCACAGGTCTGTTGCGGAAACAGGGTTGAGCCCCCATCGGGACGGCTTTCTGGATCGGTTCAATAATGCCCCGGAATCGGGCGAAAATATGGACCGCCGCCGCGGTCCTCTCGGGGGACCGCAACCGCCGCTGGTTGCGCCCTATCCCCTGACCGCTGATATAAATGTGGTCCAAACTCCGGTTTTGCCACCTTTCAGCAAGGTAAGGCCGCTTTACATAAGAAACGAGGAAGGAACATGGCCGCCCCCGTCACCGACGCGACCGACACCACCGCCAACGGTCCGCTGGACCACATCTACGAACTGATCGTCGAGGAGGAGGACGCACGCGTCTGCAAGGACATCTCCGACGACGCCTGCCGTTACGTGCCGTTCAACTTCTTCGCGGTGATCGTCGCCAATTCCCTGACCAAGCTGGGCGACGAGCTGGCCAACCCGAAGACCGTGCTGGCCTGGCTGCTGAACTTCGTCGGCGCGCCGGTCTATCTGATCGGCATGCTGGTGCCGATCCGCGAATCCGGCTCGATGCTGCCGCAATTGGTGATCGCCGCCGTCATCCGGCAAATGGCCGTGCGCAAGTGGGTCTGGGTTCTGGGCAGCGTGCTGCAATGCGCCGCCGTGGTCGGCATGGGCGCCGCCGCCTGGATGCTGTCGGGCGCCGCCGCCGGATGGACGATCATCGGCCTCGTGGTGGTGTTCAGCCTGTCGCGCGGGCTCTGTTCCGTCGCCTATAAGGACGTGCTCGGCAAGACCATCCCGAAGACCCGGCGCGGCCGGCTGAGCGGCGTCGCGGCCAGCGTTTCCGGCGTCATCGCCCTCGGCGCCGGGCTGTTCTTCCTGTTCATAGAGAACGGCTCGCCGAGCCCGGCCTTCTTCGGCGCGCTGATCGCCGGAGCCGGTCTGCTCTGGCTGCTCGGCGCCGCAACCTTCGCCACCCTGCGCGAATTCCGCGGCGAAACCGAGGGCGGCGGCAATTCCCTGGCCGAAGCCTTCCGCAGCCTGCGCCTGTTCCGCGACGACCCGGACTTCACCCGCTTCGTCGTCGTCCGCGCCCTGATGCTGTGCTCGGCCCTGACCGCGCCCTACTACGTGGTGCTGGGCACCGGCGGCAAGGAGCCCGACCTGGCCACCCTGGGGATGTTCATCCTGGCCAACGGGCTGGCCTCGACGGTCAGCGGGCCGTTCTGGGGGCGGCTGGCCGACCGTTCCAGCCGCCGGGTGATGATGGCCGGGGCCGCCATCGCCGCCGGGCTCGGCATTCTCGCCTTCTGCGCGGCGACCTTCGCGCCGTCGCTGAAAGAGACCGCCTGGCTGTTCGCCATCGCCTTCTTCGTGCTGGGCATCGCCCACAGCGGCGTGCGATTGGGCCGCAAGACCTATATCGTCGACCTCGCCGGCGGCAACAAACGGACCGACTACGTCGCGGTCAGCAACACGGCGATCGGCGCCATCCTGCTGGCCAGCGGCGGGGTCGGTTTCCTCGCCGGGGCGATTTCCCCGGCCGGGGTGATCCTGGTGTTCTCGTTGCTCGGCCTGCTCGGAGTCGCCCTCGCCATGAAGCTGCCGGAAGCGGAAGACTGACGGCGGCAAACACCGGTTCCGGTAAAATGATCACAAAAATGTAAGTTAATTTACAAAAATCACCCTTTAAACTACTCTAACGGTGTTGCTGTCGAAATGGCCGGGGGCGCACGCAGGACGAGGAGGGCACGGTGCCACAGCACGGACAGGGCAAGACCAATTCACGGCAGCAGGCGATCCTTCAACTGGTCCGCCAGCGCGGCTTCGCCACCATCGAGGCGATGGCCGAGGTGTTCGGGGTCTCGGCCCAGACGGTGCGGCGCGACGTCATCCAGCTCAGCAACCAGAACTTGCTGGAACGCTATCACGGCGGCGCCGGGCTACCGACCGGCCGCGACCGCCTCGCCTACACCAACCGGCGAGTCCGGGCGGCCGACGAAAAGCGCCGGATCGGCGCCCGCGTGGCCCGGGAGATCCCCAACGACGCGACCCTGTTCATCGACATCGGCACCACCACGGAAGCCGTCGCCGAAGCCCTGCTGGGGCATCGCGGCCTACGCGTCATCACCAACCATATCGCCGTTGTTTCAATGCTTTGCGAGCATACGGACTTCGAGATCATGCTGCCGGGCGGGCTGGTGCGCAACCAGGACCGGGCGATCACCGGCGAGACCACGGCCGAGTTCCTGAGCCGTTTCCGGGTCGAGTACGGCATCTTCGGCGTCGGCGCGTTCGACGCCGACGGCTACCTGCTCGACTACGACTACCGCGACGTGCACATCTCGCGGACCGCGATGAACATCTCGCGCAAGAAATTCTTCGTCGCCGACAGCGGCAAATTCACCGGCGACGCCATGGTGCAACTGGTGCATATGTCCGAGGTGGACGCCCTGTTCACCGACGCGCCGCCGCCGCCGCCGCTCGCGGCGCAACTCGCCGCCAACGAGGTGGAACTGATTGTCGCGCCGGCGGGCGCGGCGGACGACGGATACCCCGAGGCAGGGAAGGATTCTGCTTCGCCGGTGTCGAAAATGTAAGAAATTTAACAAAACCGTCAATTAATTAACATTTCGACCGAGGTATCGTGTCGTCGTCCAAAAACCGGCGTTGGGCCGGGGGGAAGGGGCAACACGAATGTCCGCGATCGAACTGCGCAACGTGACCAAGGTCTGGGGGGAGACGACCGCCGTGCGGGACGTTTCCTTCACCGCCGAGGCGGGAAGCTTCCTGGTGCTTCTCGGCCCGTCCGGCTGCGGCAAGTCGACCACGCTGCGGATGATCGCCGGGCTGGAGGACGCCACCGAGGGCGGCATCACCATCGGCGGGC
>Ga0207799_100218_pt1 | contig 40184 bp, 34 predicted proteins | sample TtanPargueraPR_4_FD_187742 | JGI IMG/M metagenome (GOLD analysis project Ga0207799, IMG submission 187742) | Aerobic enrichment media microbial communities from Bioluminiscent Bay, La Parguera, Puerto Rico - Tt and M2 (SPAdes) | ecosystem: Environmental > Aquatic > Marine > Unclassified ...
GGGTGACGCTGCCGCTAACCTCGGCGATGATCGTGGCGTCGCCGGCCGCGCCCACCTTCAGCGTGCCGATATCGTCGCGCCGCAGGGCGCGGGCGGGGTTCTGCGTGGTCGCCGCGATCACCTCGGCCAGGGTCATCCCCAGCGCCATGAACTTCGACATCACCGCCAGCACGTCATAGGCCGGCCCGTCGACGCAGATCACGTGCACGTCGCTGCTGAGAACGTCGGGCTTGATCCCCTCGGCCAGCATCGCCTTGCCGGAACGGAAGCCGAAGCCGCCGTAGCCGTGGCCGATATCGAAGATGATCCCCCGCTCGCGCGCCTCCAGGATCTCCTTCCGGATGGTGCAGTCGCCGTGGATCGGCGCGTTGGGAAACGGGCGGAAGCAATGGGTCAGGACATCGCCCGGGCGCAGCACGCTCAGCACCTCTTCGCGGGTCGGCGGCGGGTTGTCGATATGCGCCATCACCGGCAGGCCCAGCTCGTCGGCCACCTCGATCGCCAGCGCCAGCGGCGCCAGCCCGGAATTGCCGCCGGCCTTGGCCCCCACGCGGGCCTTCATGCCCACCACGATGTCCAGGTTCTCGCGCGCCACGCGCAGGCATTCGCGCGCATCCAGCAGCCGCAGATCCGCGCATTCGCCCACCATCACCGTCTTGGAAAAGGCGAAGATCCCGGGGAAGGAGATGTTCATGTAGGCCAGGATGCGCGGGTCCGAGGGCTCGATCACATGCTTGCGGAAGCCCGCCAGGTTGCCCGGTCCCGCGCTGCCGGCATCGACGAAGGTCGTGGTGCCGCTGCGCCGCGCGATGGTCTCGGCGTCCACCCCCAGCGAGGTGCCGCCCCAGTAGACATGGGTGTGCAGGTCGATCAGGCCGGGGCTGACGATCTTGCCCGACACGTCGCGCAGCTCGCGCGCCTCGGACGGGTCGATGCCGGGCTTCACCGCGGCGACCTTGCCGCCTTCAAACGCCACGTCATAGGCCCCGTCGAGGCCCTGCGACGGGTCGATCACCCGGCCGCCCTTGAGAAGCAGATCATACATTGCCATTCATCCTGTTGCCCTGGGCCCGGCCCTCGCGCCGGGCACCGTCGGTCGCATCCCGCAGCCCCCTCCGGCCGCGCCTCAATCCAAGCGAATTCCATTCCCCCAAAAACCGCAAATGCCGTATCCGGATCGAATGATGCCTTTTGGTCATAGCGCCCGTTTCGCGGGCCCCATGCGCCGCGGGCATGAGCGAATTCCAAAACGGCATTGGCCTGATCCGCGATCTGCCCGCGAGACTGACCGTGGTGCCGGACCTCCACAAACCAAGAAAAACCCCGGCGCCGGATGAGAGCGGAGGCTCGGCAGACGGTCCGTACGGCCGCTCTGACACCCGGGTCCCGCCACAACAGCAGGAGAGGAAGTCAGATGCAACTTGCACTCAGAAAACTGGCGGGGCTGGCCACGGCCAGCCTGCTGGCGTTTTCCGCCGGCACCGCCGTTCAGGCCCAGGACCGCGCCACGACCCTGATCGTGGCCGAGGACGTGGTGCCGCAGACCTTCGACCCGATCCAGTCGTCGCAGATCCGGACATGGTACGTCTGGCAGCTGGTCTACGAAGGCCTGGTCCGCGCCGAACTGGACGGCAGCCTCACGCCCATGCTGGCGAGCAGCTGGGAGATCGACGAAACCGGCACCGTCTATGATTTCACCCTGCGCGACGGTGCCAAGTTCTCGGACGGCAGCCCGGTCACGGCCGACGACGTCGTCTTTTCCTTCGAGCGGCTGAAGGCCGACGGCCTGCCCTACGCGCAGGACCGGTTCAAGTCGCTGACCTCGGTCGAGAAAGTCGATGACGGAACCGTCCGCTTCACCCTCAGCGGCCCGGACGCCGGGTTCATGCTGAACCTCGGCAGCCCGTTCGTCGTGGGTTCGGCCATCATGAAGGCGGACTGGGTGCAGAGCCACGACCCTAAGCAGGAAATGCTGGGCACCGGCCCGTTCTCGCTGGTCTCCTACGCGCCGAACAGCGAGCTGGTTCTCAAGCGCAACGACAACTACTGGAACGCTGAGGCCGCGGCCAAGGTCGAGAACCTGAAGATCCGCTACATGCCCGAGCAATCGGCGCAGATCGCGGCCATGCTGTCGGGCCAGATCGACATGATGTTTCCCTCCGCCGAAAGCATGCTGCAGCTCAAGCGCGTGCCGGACGTGACCACCGTCGCGGTCGCCTCGACCAACACGGTGCGCCTGAACATCAACACCAACCTGGAGCCCTTCAGCGACCCCGATTTCCGTCGCGCCATGTCGCTGTCGCTGAACCGCGACGAGATCGTTGCGGGGGCCTTCCTGGGCGAGGCCAGCCCGAGCGCGCAGCTGCCCCCGTCCTATAGCTGGGGCCCGAAACTGTCGGACCTGAAGTACCAGAAGCAGGACATCGCCAAGGCCAAGGAACTGCTGGCCAAGGCGGGCTATCCCGATGGCATCGACATCACGCTGAACCACCTGGCGGGCTACGCCACCTACCTGGACCGCTTCGCGGAAATCCTGAAAGGCCAGATGGCCCAGGCCGGCATCCGCGTGACCATCGAGGCCAACCAGACCGCCGTCTGGCTGGATAAGCAGAACTCGGCCAAATACGAGATCATGACCAACGAATACGCCTTCCAGGCCGATCCGCTGTTCTATCTCATGCCGCGCCCGGGCCGTCAGGGCCCCAACCCGGCGGAGATGGACGAGCTGATCAACGCCGCGAAGAGCGGCCCTGCGGATGAATACGCCGCGCGGCTGGCCGAAGTGGCCGTGATGCAGGACGACCTGGTCTTCCCCGACATCACCGTCGCCGCCCGCAACGCTTGGGTCGCCTACACCGACAAGGTCGTGTCGGCCGAGCCTGACGCGACGATCTCGCGCACCTTCCTGGCCGGTGTGGCCCTGAAGTGATCCCTGCCCGGGCCCGCGCGGCATCGCGCCGTGCGGGCCCGGCTTGTTCAAACGACCATTTTACGGGAAACCAAGACGTGACCACGCCCCCGGTCCTCAGGGTCAGAGATCTGACGACGCGCTTCCACACCAGCCACGGCACCGTGACCGCCGTGGACGGCGTCTCCTTCGACGTCGCCCGGGGCGAGACCCTTGGGCTGGTCGGCGAATCCGGCTCCGGCAAGAGCATCACCGCCATGTCGGTGCTGCGGCTGGTTCCCAAGCCCGGCCGCATCGCGGCGGGCAGCATCGAGCTGAACGGCGCCGACCTGCTGTCTCTGGACGAGGAAGAGATCCGCCGCCGCCGCGGCACCGAATGCGGGATGGTTTTCCAGAACCCCATGACCGCGCTGAACCCGTCGTTCTCCATCGGATGGCAGATGCGCGAGGCGCTGTCCGCGCATGACGGCGGCGAGAACGCGGAGGCCCGCATCCACCAGGCGCTGGCCGATGTCGGCATGCCCGATCCCGAGCGTCAGGCGGCCTCTTTCCCGCACCAGATGTCGGGCGGCATGCGCCAGCGCGTGGTGATCGCCATGGGCATGCTCAACGAGCCCCAGTTGTTGATTGCGGACGAACCCACCACGGCGCTGGACGTGACCATCCAGGCCCAGGTCCTGAACCTGATGAAGACGCTGACCCGCGACCGCGGCACGGCGCTGCTGCTGATCACCCACAACATGGGCGTGGTCGCCAGGATGTGCGACCGGGTGGCGGTGATGTATGCCGGCGAGATCGTCGAAGAGGCCCCGGTGGACGAGCTTTTCGCCAATTCACGGCACCCCTATACCCGCGGCCTTCTGCGCTCGATCCCCAATCCCGACAGGCCGCGCCAGAAGACGCCGACGCTGCCGGGATCGCCCCCGGACATGAGCCGCCTGCCCGCGGGCTGCCGGTTCCGCGACCGCTGCGTCTTTGCCGACGAGCGCTGCGCGAAACACCCCGATCTGCTGACGGTGGGCGACCGCCACAAGGCCCGCTGCTGGAAGACGCAGAACGGCGAGACACTGAACGATATACCCGCGACGGAGGGCGCCTGAGATGGCCACGGACGGCACCACCCCGCTGCTTCAGGTGGAGAACCTGAAAAAGCAGTTCCACGTGCGTATGCGCGGCGCCCGCGAAAACCGGCTGCTGCGCGCCGTCGACGGGGTGTCGCTGCACCTCGAGGCCGGCGAGACGCTGGGCATCGTGGGCGAATCCGGTTGCGGGAAATCCACGCTGGCCCGCCTGATCGTCGGCCTGGAGGGGCCCTCCGATGGCCGCATCCTGATCGATGGCGAGGACATCTGGGCGCCGGGCGCGGCCGGGCGCGCGCGCCGGCGCAAGTTCCAGATGGTGTTCCAGAACCCTGCCGGGTCGATGAACCCGCGCCGCACGGTCGGCGCCAGCGTGGCCGAGCCGCTGCAGGCCAAGGGCGTCCGCAACACCGCCGAGGCGGTGGAGCGCATGCTGACGCTCGTCGGGCTCGACCCGGCCCTGGCCACGCGCAAACCGCATCAGCTGTCCGGCGGCCAGCAGCAGCGCGCCTCGATCGCGCGGGCGCTGATCGCCGACCCGGCGATCGTGGTGCATGACGAATCCATCGCTTCGCTGGACATCTCGCTGCAGGCGCAGATCCTGAACCTGCTGCTCGACCTGCAGCAGGACCTGGGCACCTCCTACATCTTCATCAGCCACGATCTGGCCGCGGTGCAGGCGATCAGCCACCGGGTGATCGTGATGTACCTGGGCGAAGTCGTGGAGGCATCGGACTCCACCGCCTTCGCCAGCCGCCCGCTGCACCCCTATTCCATCGCCCTGCGCACCGCCACGCTGCTGCCCGATCCCGCCCATGAGCGGGGACGCGGCGATACGGCCCTGCGTGGCGACGTGCCAAGCCCGATGAACCCGCCCAGCGGCTGCCGGTTCCACACCCGCTGCCCGCTGGCCACCGACCTGTGCCTTCAGCAAAAACCCCTGCTGCGCGATGCCGGGGGCGGCCATCTGGTGGCCTGCCACTATGCCGAGGCCGAAACACAGGCGGCCGAAACCGCAGAGGAGGCGCTGTGATGTTCCGGATGATCGTGACCCGCCTGATCGGCGTGTTTTTCGTGCTGCTCGCCGTCTCGGCGCTGGTGTTCGCCTTCGGGGCGCTGATCCCGGGCGACCTGACCAGCGTGATCGTCGGGCAGGAAGGCGCGACGGAAGAGCAGTTCGAGGCCGTCCGCCAGAAACTGGGCTTGGACAAGCCCCTGCCCGTGCAATACGTCAACTGGCTGGTGAATGCCCTTCAGGGCGATTTCGGCACCTCGCCGATCACCGGGCGCACGGTCGCGACCGACCTGATGCAGCAGATCCCGGTGTCGATCGAGCTGGCGCTGCTGACCCTGCTGGTTTCGACCGTAATCGGCCTGCCCGCCGGCGTGATCGCTGCGGTGCACGCCAACAAGCGGCTGGACGTGCTGATCCGCATGTCGCTGCTGTTCACCTTCTCGGTGCCGATCTTCGTGATCGGCATCCTGCTGTTGCTGGTCGGCTCGCGCTGGGCGCCGGATCTGTTCCGGGTTTCCTACACCCCGTGGGGCGAGGATCCGGTGATGCATATCCGCTCGATGGCGATGCCGCTTTTGACCATCGCCTTCCCGATCACCGCGATGACCATGCAGATGACGCGCGGCGCGATGCTCGAGGTGCTGCACAACCCCTATATCGTCACCGCGCGCGCGGTCGGCGTGCGGGAAAAGCGCATCCAGTACCTGCATGCGCTGCGCAACGCCCTGCCGCCGATCGTGACCTTCATCGGCTTCCAGCTGGGCATCCTGCTGGGCGGCCTGATCGTGGTCGAACAGATCTTCAGCCTGCCGGGCCTCGGCCGCGGGATGCTGGAGGCGATCAACACCCGCGACTACCCGATGGTCACCGCCACCACGCTGGTCTTCGCCACCGCCTTCGTGATCATCAACGCGCTGGTCGACATGCTCTACCCCCTGCTCGATCCCCGCCAGAGAGGACGATGACCGTGAACAGCACCTCCGACCCCGCCACGGCAGCCCTGCCCCCGCGACAGACCCGCCGGCCGCAGTTCCTGGATCACCTGATGCGCCACAAGGGCGGCGCCTTCGGCCTGGGCATCATGATGCTGTTCGTGCTGCTGGCGGTCTTCGGGCGGCTGATCGCCCCCTATGACCCCAACGCCAGCGACTACCTCAGCCTTCTGGCGCCGCCATCGGGCGAGCATTGGTTCGGCACCGACGAACTGGGGCGCGATACGCTGAGCCGGGTAATCGACGGATCGCGCATCGCGGTGGCGGTGGCCTTCCTGTCGGTCTCCATCGCCATGGCCGTGGGCGTGGTGATCGGCGTGATCGCTGGCTATTTCGGCGGCCTGATCGATGCCGTCCTGAACCGCAGCCAGGACGTGCTCTTCGCCTTTCCGACGCTGCTGCTGGCAATCATCCTGGTGGCGGTTCTGGGACCGGGCCTGTTCAACGCCTCGCTGGCCATCGCCATCGTCTATTCGCCGCGCTTCGCCCGCATGGCGCGGGCCAGCACGCTGAGCATCCAGACCAGCGAATACCTCGATGCGGCGCGGCTGGCCGGCGTCAGCACCCCCACCATCCTGATCCGGCACATCCTGCCCAACGTGCTGCCGCCCGTCATCGTACTGGCCGCGCTCAGCATGTCGACCGCGCAGCTCGCCTATGCCTCTCTCAGCTTTCTCGGCCTTGGCGTCAGCCCGCCACAGGCCGACTGGGGGAGCATGCTGTCCAAGGGCCGCGATTTCATCACCATCGCGCCCTGGCTGGTGATCTGGCCCACCGTGGCGCTGGTCATGCTGATGCTGGCCTTCAACGTGCTGGGCGATGCGATCCGCGACGTGCTGGACCCCAGCCACAGCGGCCCGGGCAAGAGCCCCGAAACCGTCGTGTAACTGCCGAGGCCTGACCCGAACCATGACCAAGCCACTCGTCGTCCTCCACCCCGACCTGCCTCCGGGCGTACGCGAATTCCTGACCGGCAAGCCCGGAATTGCCGTGCACAGCCCGACCGACAGCGCCGGCGTTACCGCGGCGCTGGCCGCGGGCGGCAGCGTGCTGGTCACCCATACCTGGCGCGACGAGTTCCTCACGCCCTCGCTGCGCTGGATCGCCGGCACCGGCGCGGGGTTCGAGCAATACCCGCTGGAGCGTTTCGAGACGCAGGGCGTCGTGCTGACCACCGCCGCCGGGGTGCATACCGATTGCGTAGCCGAACACGCCTTCGCCCTTTTGCTGGCCCTGACCCGCCGGATCGGCGAAGCTGCCCGCAACATGGAGCACGCCCGCTGGCAGCCCCTGATCGGCGAAGAGCTGGGGGGAAAGAACCTGGCGGTGATCGGGCTGGGCCGCATCGGCGACGCCATCGCAGAGCGCGCGCTGAGCTGGGGTATGGAGGTCGCCGGGGTCAAGCGGAGCCCCGCCAATTACAGCGGCCCGGTCACGGATGTGCGCGGCACGGACCAGCTGGCCGAGCTCTGCGGCTGGGCCGACATCGTGGTTCTGGCCTCGCCGGCCCGCCCGGACGGTCGCCCTCTTATCGCCGGGCCCGAGCTGCAGGCGCTGGGGGCCGGATGGATCGTCAATATCGGCCGCGGCAGCCTGATCGACGAGACGGCGCTGATCGACGCGCTGAGCACCGGCCGCCTGCGGGGCGCGGGGCTGGATGTCACCAGAACCGAACCTCTGCCGGCGGAATCGCCGCTTTGGAGTGATCCAAAGGTGGTCATCACCGCCCATAACGCGGGCGCCAGCCCGGGGTTCGGTCGGCGCTGGGGTATGCTCTTTGACCAGAACCTCGCGGCCTTCACCGGCGGGGACGACTGGATCAACCGGCTGGGCCATGACATCGCAAGGGGGCACTGATGGCCAATTTCGTAATGCTGCCCCCGTCGGACGAACTGACCGAGGACTGGGCCCGCGCCGTGGCCGAGGCCGCCCCGGCCCTGAACGTCCAGATCGCGCCGGATCGCGAGACCGCGCTCAGGCTGTTGCCCGATGCCGTGGCGGCCTATGGCACGCTCGATCCCGAGTTGCTGTCGAAGGCCGGTAATCTACAATGGCTGCAGGCGCCGATGGCCGCGCCGCCGGCGGGATACTTCTTTCCCGAACTGGTGGCGCACGGGGTCAGCGTCACCAATTTCCGGGGCATCTATAACGACCATGTCGCGACCCACGCCATCGCCATGCTGCTGAGCCTTGCCCGCAACCTGCCGATCTATATGCGCCAGCAGGCCGAGGGCATCTGGGACCGTCACCTGGCCGACGAAGACATCCTGCACCTGCCCGAGAGCACGATCCTGGTCATCGGCGTCGGCGGCATCGGGGCCGAGATCGGCCGGATGCTGGCGGCCTTCGGCGCCCGCGTCATCGGCATCGATCCGCGCCGCTCCGACTGTCCCGAAGGCACGCAGGAGATGCACACGCCGGCCGAACTCGACCGACTGTTGCCGCAGGCCGACGCGGTGGTGCTTACCCTGCCCCACACGCCCGAAAGCGAGGGGATGTTCGATGCCGGGCGGCTGGCGCTGATGAAGCCCTCGGCGCTGTTCGTCAATATCGGCCGCGGCGCGACGGTTCGGCTCGACGCGGTGACCGAGGCGTTGCAGGCGAACCGGCTGGGCGGCGTCGCCCTCGATGTGTTCGAGCAGGAGCCGCTGCCGCCCGACCATCCCCTGTGGCAAGAGCCGCGCGCCCTGCTGACGCCTCACGTGGCGGTGGTCGGCCCCCATATCCCGCAACGCCGGCTGGGCGTCCTGTGCGAAAACGCCCGGCGCTTTGCCGCCGGCGAACCGCTGATCAACGTCGTGGACAAATCCCTGTGGTACTAACGCGCCCGCAACCGGGCCTGGAGGCAACATGACCGCTTCTGTCTTCGTATTCGGCACCGACCTGATGCACGAGGGCACCGGCACGGTGCTTGACGCCCTGCAGACACGGGCCGGGGCCACGGATGTCATCCTGTCGGCCACCTATCACGACGCCCGCGACGTATTCCCCCACAACCCGCGCTACCGCGTCTACCGCCACGAGGGCGACATCGCATGGTTTCACGCCCAGCCGGAGCTTTATGAGGCCGGTTTCGCCCCCAAGCTGGCCGAAGCCGCCGAAGGCGCCGACGTGCTGGCCGGGCTGTGCACCGCCGCGCAGACGCGGGGGATGAGCGTTTCGGCCTGGGTCATCTTTCTGCACAACTCCCGGCTGGCGACCGCGCGGCCCAACTGCGCCACGCGAAATGTCTATGGCGATGCCTACCTGTCGGACCTGTGCCCCGCCAACCCCGCCGTCCGGCGCTACTGCTGCGACCTGACCAGCGACATCGCACGCTATCCCGTCGCCCGGTTGCTGGCCGAGAGTCTGCATTACCGCACGCTGGAACATGGCGAACATCATGAACGCTATCTGATCGACCTTCCCGGCTGGGCACGGGGCCTGATGTCGCTCTGCTTCTGCAACCATTGCCGTGCCGCCGGTGATGCCGCCGGCATCGACACCGGGGCCCTCGCCCAGCACATCCGCGACGCGCTGGAGCCGGTCTGGCAGGGCCGCGCCCCCGAGGCACCGCCCCCGGAACTGGAAGGTCCTGCGGCAACGATGCTCGAACGTTTCGAGCAGGTTCGCCGCGATATCGTCACCTCGCTGGTGGCCGACGTCCGGGCCGCGCTTGCGCCCTCGGGGATCGCGCTCTCGTTCATGGACCACGCCGGGGCGCTGTCCCATGTGCTGCCGGGGCTGGAGGCCGATGCCGACGTGATCGACGCGGCAGGGATTCTGGGCATCGACCCTGCGGCAGTGGCCGCGAACTGCGACGAATACGGCGTTCTGGGCTACACCGACACGCCCGAAAGGCTGGCCCGACAGCTCCGCCGCTACCGCGACACCCTCGGTGAGGGCACGCGGATGTCGGTCGCGTTGCGGCCGCTGGCCGTGGATTGCCGGGACGCCGATAACCTGCGCGAGAAAGTCGCTGTCGCCCGTGCCGCGGGCAGCGACGCCATCGCCTTCTACCACTACGCCATGATGCCGCTGGACCGGCTGGACTGGATTGGCACGGCACTGGCGGACGGAGGACAGCCATGAAAATTCTCGTAACAGGCGCCGCGGGTCACGTGGCCACGCTGGGTGTCGAGGGCCTGGCCGGGCGGCATGCGCTGCGGCTGACCGACATGCGGCCGCCCGAGCCGCTGCCGCCGGGGGCCGAATTCGAACCCTGCGACCTGCTCAATGCCAGCGACGACAGCCTGTCGGCCCTCTTCCACGACGTGGACGTGGTGGTTCACAGCGCCTATCTCCACTCCTCGGCGCAGGGCGAAGTCTACGGCCTCGAACCGCCGCAGATCGACCGTTTCGACACCGAACTGAAGAACATCCAGATCGCCCAGCGGATCTATCGCCACGCCTATGACGCCGGGGTGCGCCGCGTGGTGATGGTGTCGTCCAACCACGCCGCCGACTGGTACGAGCACACCCAGGTTCACGCCCTCAAGCGCGAGCTGGTTTCGCCCGACGACTACCCGCTGTCGGACAATTTCTACGGTTGGGCCAAAGCCTCGTACGAGCTTCTGGGCTTTCCCTATGCCTGCGGCACCTTCGGCCGCCGCCTGGAGGTCGTGAGCCTGCGCATCGGCTCTCCCTACCCCATCGACCCCGCGCGTTTCGCGCCCGATGCGGAACCGGCCCGGACGTCGTTGCCCAAGCCCCCCGGCACGGCCGGGTTCAAACGCGCGCTGGGCGCCTATCTCAGCCCGGGCGACTGCGCCGAACTGTTCCGCGCCGCGGCCGAGGCCCCGAAGATCGAGGGCGAAGGCGGCGTGCCCTGGCTGATCGCCTATGGCATCTCCGACAATACCCGCGCCTTCTGGTCACTGGACTCCGCGCGCCACGGGCTCGGCTACGCGCCGAAGGACGACTCTGAGGTTGTGTACGCAAAGGACATCGCGCGGCTTCTGGCTGCGGGGCGTCAGTCCGGTCGGCTTGGCTGATGAGTTGATGGACGTCGTCCCCGACCTCAGGGTCTCGCGCATAGATCGCATGTAAGCGCTGCAGCCGCCCGCCAATCCGACGAAAACAATCCGCGGCTTTCGCTTGCTCATTCCCTGTCGGCGGGGAAATTCAGCCCTATGCGGAGCAGAGACCGCGCCACCCGGCGCGCGCGGCGGTGCGGTTTTGCCTGAAGTGCTCTCGCGTGGAGAGGCCGCGATTCTGGTTGAAGGGGTCGAAAAAGGCAGAGTGGACGGCGAAAAATCTCTGCAAACTTCGCGAGCACCGGAACCGCAGCATTGCTCGTCCTCGTCGTCGAAAGGGCAGGTGCGAGTGACGTGCGCGTGAAGCAGATCCTCCACGTCCCTCAACGACAGGGAAACGGGAGGTACAGCATTACCGCCCGGCGGAAGATCTCGGGGCTTGTCTGAAATATTCGAACGGACTGCGTTTCCTCGTAGCAGGAGGCGAATTGGCGCCCTGCCCGTCTCACGCCCAATTCCTTTGACGCTGCCGCCCGCAGCTCCCGCGCTGGACCACGCGACCTTCGCCGCGACCTGCCGGCGGTCGCGGGAAATGCCCGCAACCGGTTGGTCAATTTCGTCCGACCGCGTGGCGGTCAGGCCTCATGCCTTGGGACGTTCGGATTTGGGATCATACATCGGGACGAGGCTGGCCTCGGCCTCGACGATCCGGCCCGCTATGTCGACCTGGTAGGTCGACCCAAGCAGGTCTTCGGCCGCCTCACCGGGGATGCGGCAGGGCACGTAGCCCATGCCCACCGCCCCGCCGAGCGCATGACCGTAATTGCCCGAGGTCACGTAGCTGACGATCTTGCCGTCGCGCAGGATCGGTTCGTTGTGAAACAGCAGCGGTTTGGGGTCCTTCAGGCGGAACTGCATCAACCGGCGTGACAGCCCTTCCTCGCGCTTGCGCAGCACCGCGTCGCGGCCGATGAAATCGCCCTTGCCGGTCTTGACCGCGAAGCCGAGCCCGGCCTCCAGCACATGGTCCTCGTCGGTGATGTCATGGCCGAAATGGCGGAACGCCTTTTCGATCCGGCAACTGTCCATCGCGTGCAGCCCGCACAGCTTCAGCCCCAGCGGTTCGCCCGCTTCGACGATGCTTTCCCAGACATGGGCGGCCTGATCGCTGCTGACATAGATTTCCCAGCCCAGTTCTCCGACATAGGTCACGCGATGGGCGCGGGCCAATCCCATGCCGATTTCGATCTCGCGGGCCATGCCGAACGGGTGCGCGTCGTTCGAGAAATCGTTGGGCGACACCCGCGCCAGCACTTCGCGCGCCTTCGGCCCCATCAGCGGCAACACCACTTCGGACGCGGTCACGTCGATGATGGTTACCGATGCCTCGCCGACATGGCGGCGCAGCCAGGCGAGGTCGCGTTGCAGGGTGGCCCCGGGCACGACGAGGAAGAAGGAATTCTCGGCCAGCCGCGTCACGGTCAGGTCGCATTCGATGCCGCCGCGCGCGTTCAGCATCTGGGTGTAGACGATGCGGCCCGGTGCGACGTCCATCTGGTTGGCGCAGACGTTTTGCAGGAAGGCCAGCGCATCGCGCCCGTCCACCCGGATCTTGCCAAAGGATGTCATATCCAGCAGCCCGACGCCTTCGCGCATCGCCATGTGTTCGGCGCGCTGGTTGTCGAACCAGTTCTGCCGCTTCCAGCTGTAGCGGTATGTGCGGTCCTGCCCTTCATCGGCGAACCAGTTGGCGCGTTCCCAGCCAGCGGTTTCACCGAAGACCGCGCCTTTTGCTTTCAGATGCTCATGCAGCGGCGACCGGCGCACCCCGCGCGAGGTTTCGGGCTGGCGGTAGGGGAAATGGTCGGCATAGAGCAGGCCCAGCGTTTCGCTGACCCGTTCCCGCAGATAGCGGCGGTTCTTCTGGAACGGCTGGGCGCGGCGGATATCGACTTCCCAGAGGTCGAAGGGCGGCTCGCCATCGTTCATCCACTGGGCAACGGCCATGCCCGCCCCGCCCGAGGACACGATGCCGATCGAGTTGTAGCCGGCGGCGACCCAGTAGCCTTTCAGTTCGGGCGCCTCGCCCAGGTAATAGCGGTCGTCGGGGGTGAAGCTTTCGGGACCATTGAAGAAGGTGTGGATGCCCGCCTCGGCCAGCATCGGCATCCGGTTGACGCCCATCTCCAGGATCGGCTCGAAATGGTCGAAATCCTCGGGCAGCTGGTCGAAGCAGAAATCCTCGCTGATGCCGTCCATCCCCCAGGGCTTGGCCTTGGGTTCGAACGCGCCCAGCATCATCTTGCCCGCGTCTTCCTTGTAATAGGCGCATTCATCCGGCACCCGCAGCACCGGCATCTGGGTCAGGCCGGGGATGTTTTCGGTCACGATATAGAAATGTTCGCAGGCATGCAGCGGCAGCGTCACGCCGTTCCGCGCCGCCAGGTCCCGGCCCCACATGCCGCCGCAGTTGACCACCATGTCGGCGGCGATATGGCCTTCGCCCGTGGCGCTTTGCCAGTTCACGCCGGTCACGCGACCATCGGCTTCGGTGATGCCGGTGACCTTGACCTGTTCGACGATCCTGGCCCCCCGCGTCCGCGCCCCCTTGGCCAGCGCCAGCGCGATATTGGCCGGGTCCGCCTGCCCATCCTTGGGCAGGTGCACCCCGGCAACCACGCCGTCGATGTTCAGATGCGGGTAAAGCGCCTTCACCTCGTCGGGCGAAAGCTCGTTCACCTCGACGTCGAAGGCGCGGGCCATGCTGGCCTGGCGCAGGATTTCTTCCTTGCGTTCCTCGGTCAACGCGACGGTGATCGACCCGCATTGCCGGAACCCGGTGGCCAGCCCGGTTTCCCGTTCCAGCCTTGTGTAGAGATCGGCGGAATACTTCGCCAGCCGCGTCATGTTCTGACTGGCGCGCAACTGCCCGACCAGACCAGCGGCGTGCCAGGTGGTACCGGAGGTGAGTTGCTTTCGTTCCAGCAGCACGATATCGGTCCAGCCCAGTTCGGCAAGGTGATAGGCGACGGAACATCCAGAGATGCCGCCGCCAATGATGACAACGCGGGCCTTGGTGGGAAGGTCGGTCATGGGCGCACCCGTCTTTCGGCACATCGCCGGATCTGTTGGAATTGTTGGCGGCTGCCGGACCCGGAAAACCTGTCAGGCCCGGCATCCCCTGTCTAGATGCATTCACCGCCATCCACGACCAGCGCATGTCCGGTCATGAAGGTCGACATGTCGGAGGCCAGGAAAACGATGGCATCGGCGATCTCGGCGGTCGTGCCCCAGCGTCCCATCGGGATGGTTTCCGCGATGTAGCGCTCCAGTTCGGTGCGCCCGCCCATCTGCACCTCGAAACCGGCGTTGAAGGGCGTGTCGATGAAGCCCGGGCAAAGCGTGTTGAAGCGGATATTGTCGCGGGCGTAATCCGCCGCCATCTGCCGCGTCATCGCCACGGCGGCGTGTTTGGTGGTGGCATAGGCAATCATTTCGCGGTCGTATTGCACGCCAGAATTCGACGCGGTGATGATGATGCTACCGCCGCCCTGTTGCCGCATCGGGTCGATCGCCGCGCGGGCGGCCACGAAATGAGCGCGCACGTTCAGGTTCCAGCTGGCATCCATTTCACCGGGCGCCACCTGTTCCAGCTTGCCCTCGATCTGGATGCCGGCATGGGAATGCAGGATGTCGAGCCGGCCATGCCGGTCCGCCGCCTGCCCGATCGCGGCCTCCAGCGCGGCGTCGTCGGTCACATCCAGCCCCTGCGCGGATGCGCTGCCGCCCGAAGACGTGATCGCCGCCGCGGTGTCGCGGGCCAGCGCCTCGTCGCGGTCGGTCACCACCACATGCGCGCCGCATTGCGCCATCGCCACGGCGCCGGCGCGCCCGATCCCCGATCCCGCGCCGGTGACAAAGGCCACGCGGCCGTCCAGCGATAGCATTTCCGCCGGCGTTTTCACTCTGTCATGCACAGTCATGTCTTTTTCTTCTCTCCACGCCGCAGCAGGATCTGCGCGGTCACCAAAAGGATCAGCGAAGCTGCAAGAACCATCGTGCCGATGGCGTTGATTTCGGGCGTCACCCCCCGCCGGATCGAGGAAAACACGTAGATCGGCAGCGTGGTTTCCGACCCGGCCACGAAAAACGCGATGATGAAATCGTCGAAGCTGAAGGTGAAGCTGAGCAGGAAGCCCGCCAGAACACCGGGAAGGATCATCGGCAGCGTCACCTGCCGGAAGGTGCCCATCGGCGTGGCATAGAGGTCCGACGACGCTTCGGTCAGCGACCGGTCCATACCGGCCAGGCGCGCCCGCACGATGATGACGACCAGCGCCATGGTGAACATCGTATGCGCCGCGATCAGCGATCCCATCCCCATGCTGAGCTTGGGCGCTGTCACCCCTTCGGGCCACAGCGCGGCGATCGCCGGGTTCAGCAGGTCGAACAGCGTGACCAGACCGATCAGCGTGGCGATGCCGATGACGATCCCGGGGATCATCACCGCGATGTAGATCAGGCCGTCGAACACGGTGCGGACCGGTCCCTTGATCCCCTGCAGGGCCACCGCCGCCATGGTGCCGAACACGCTGGCAAAGAGCGCCGCGAAAAACGCCACGGTCAGGCTGGTCTGCAGCGCGTCCATGACGAAGGGGTTGTTCAGCGCCTTGCCGTACCACTGGGTCGAAAAGCCCTGGAACTGGCTGGCGTGGCGGCCGGCATTGAAGCTGAAGATCGCGATCACGCCGATCGGGATGTAAAGGAACAGGTAGACGAAAATCGAATAGAGCCGCATCAGTCAGGTCCTTACATCAACGACACGTCTTCGCGCTGCGCGCCAAGCTTGCTGATCAGCCGCATGTAGATCGTCACCGTCACCAGCATGATGATCACCAGCGTCGCCGCCACCGCCGACCCGAAGGCCCAGTTGCGCGACTGCAGGAACAGGTCGACCAGCGCGTTACCGACGAAGAACACCTTGCCGCCGCCCAGCAGCGCCGGGATCAGGTATTCGCCCATCAGCAGGATGAAGACCAGCAGACTGCCGGTCGCGATGCCGGGAATGGACAGCGGCAGCGTTACCTGCAGGAAGGTGCGCAAGCGCGTGGCGCCGAGGTCGGACGAGGCTTCGAGCAGCCGCTTGTCGAGACGGTCGAGGGTCACGAAGATCGGAAACACCATCAGCGGCAGGTAGCCGTAGACGATACCGACCAGCACCGCGAAGGGGGTGTTGATCAGCCGCACGCCTTCGATGCCGATCAATTCCAGCAGCGCCGGGATGCCCCGCCCGCCCAGCAGGAAGATCCAGGCATAGGAGCGGATCAGGATCGAGGTCCAGAACGGCACGATGACCAGCACCAGAAGCAGGGTCTTCCATTTCGGATTGGCCCGCACCGCCAGGTAATAGGCCAGCGGATAGGCGATCAGCAGCGCCGCGACCGTGCCGACCGGGGCCAGGATCAGGGTATTCTTGAACGCCGCCCAGCGGGCCGGCAGGTTGGCGTATTGTTCAAGCGTGAACGCGGGGACATAGCCGCCGGCCGCCCCGCGTTCACCAAAGCTGAAAACGAGAACGACCGTCAGCGGCACGACCAGCATGACCAGAAACCAGGTTCCGGCAGGTGCCAACAGCAAGAGATTGCGGGTGCGTTGCGTCATGTCGTTCTCGTCGTGTTCAGATCAGGCCGACTTGAAGCGGGCCATCAGCTCCGCCCGGTTCGGGTCGGTCAGGGTCACCGCCGCCCCGAATTCCAGCGCGTTCAGCAGTTCCTGCGCCGGGTAGAGGATCGGGTCGTTCAGCAGCTCTTCGGGCAGCAGCGCATTGGTATGCGCGTCGGCCGAGGGATAGCCGTGCGCCAGGACTTCCTTGGCGTTGACCTGCGGGTCGAGCAGGAAGTTGATCAGCGCATAGCCCGCGGCCCGGTGCGGGGCGCCCTTGGGAACGGCGTAGTAGTCGCTCCAGATCTCGCCGCCTTCCTTGCCCAGGACATAGGCGATTTCCGGCATGTCGCTGTTCAGCTGCTTGCCGTCGCCGGTCCAGGCCATCGACATCCAGGCGTCGCCGTTGCGGATCGACGGCTGGTAGTCCGAAGAGATCGCGAACAGGTGCGGCTTGCAGTCGATCAGCAGCTTCTCGGCGTCGGCCAGTTCTTTCTCGTCCACCGAGTTGAAGGAATAGCCGAAATATTTCAGCGCGTTGCCGATGGTGGTCAGCTGGTAGTCATGCACCATGGTGCGGCCCGAAAACTCGTTCCGGGTCATGTCGAAGAACTGTTTCCAGCTGTCCAGGGTCACGCCGCCGGTGTGCTTGGTGTTGACCACGAACCCGGTGGTGCCCCAGTCCTTCGGCACGGCGTAGAGCTTGCCATCGACCGAACCGGCATCGGAGAAGCGCGGGTCATAGGCCTTGGGGTCGTAGTTCGGAATCAGCGAGGTATCGAGCGGCTCGATCAGGTCTTCGCCGACATAGGTGGTGATGGTGTAGTTGGTGGGCACGAACACGTCCCAGCCTGTGGCGCCGGCCTGCAGCTTGGCCAGCATTTCCTCGTTCGAGCCGAACACGTTCACCTGCACATAGGCGCCGGTGGCTTCGGTGAAGGCGTCGAAGTTGGCCGGATCGTGGTAGTTCGGCCAAGTCGCAAGAACGACGCGGTCGCCGATATCGCCGGCGGCGAAGGCCGGGCGCGGGCGCAGGCCGGGAACGGCGGCCCCCATGACGGCGCTGGCCATCCCGAGACCGGTCACGCCGAGGAAATGGCGGCGGCTGACCGAGCCCTTCTTGTACCGGTAAAGTTCTTCCATGAACTTCTTCTTGGTGATCGGTGTGTTATCGCTTTTCATTTGGATACTCCCTGTGAAGAGTTTTTATTGGCTTCAGGTATTTTCCAGAACGAGCGCCGCGCCAGGATCCCAGGAGGCCTGCAGCACGTCGCCCGTATTGAACGGCCCTTCGTTCAATTCCGCGAGCCTGGGGGCAAGCACGAGAAACTCTCCAAGGCTCTCGTGCCGCACCAGGTATTCTGTGTGTTCGCCAAGGAAGATCCGGTTCAGCACGGTCACCGGAAGACTGGCTTCGCTGGCCTTGCTGCTCAGGTGGATCTGTTCGGGGCGGACGCTGACCGTGACATCCTGGCCGGGGCGCAGGTCGTTCACCGCCTCGCCGGTCACGTCCCGGCCATCGGTCAGCGTGACGGTCGCCGTCGACCCGGATATGCCGGCCACCTTGCCATCGAAAAAGTTGGTCGAGCCAACGAACCCGGCCACGTAGCGGTTGCGCGGACGGTCGTAGAGTTCCTGCGGCGAGCCGATCTGTTCGATCTTGCCGGCGCGCATGATGCAGACCCGGTCGCTCATCGACAGGGCCTCTTCCTGGTCGTGGGTGACGAGGATGAAGGTGATCCCGAGGGTGCGCTGGATATTCTGCAACTCGATCTGCATGTCCTTGCGCAGCTTGCGGTCAAGCGCCGCCAGCGGTTCGTCGAGCAGCAGAAGCTTCGGTTCGTTGACCACCGCGCGCGCCAGCGCGACGCGCTGTTGCTGGCCGCCCGACATTTCCCAGATGCGACGGTCTTCGAAACCCTGCAACCGCACCAGTTCAAGCGCCCTGGCCACCTTTTCGGCGATCTCGGACCTGGGCAGGCGCGGGCGGCGCTGCTTCAGCCCGTAGCCGATATTCTCGGCGACGGTCAGGTGCGGGAACAGCGCGTATTGCTGGAACACCATGTTCACCGGGCGCAGATGCGCGTCCAGCTTGTTGACCACTTCGCCGTCGATCAGGACCTCGCCGTCGGTCGGCGCCTCGAACCCCGCCAGCATCCGCAGCGCCGTGGTCTTGCCGCAACCCGACGGACCGAGAAAGGACAGGAATTCGCCCTCGGTGATCGCCAGATTCAGATTATCCGCAGCCAGCACATCGCCGAACCGTTTCGAGACAGATCGCAATTCCGCGATGATCTTTCTGTCGCCATCTTCGTGGCCCGGGGCATATTCACCCTTGTCCATTTTCTTGCTTGTTTCCCCTTTTGGGTGACATATCATCTGATTTGAGAAAATCGTAAGAAAATCCCGAATTGTTGTATATACCACGAATTAGGTAGTTCATTTGTGATAGGCGGGATGGAGGGAGGAGAGTCGTGAACACCTGGGCAGAGGCGACCGGCGAATTGATATCGGCAATCGGCTTCGATGACTTCGCGGCAAAACTTACCTGTGCTTTGAAAGGCATAGCCCCTTTCGACTACACGGTCGTGTTCGGCTATCTTGGCTCGGCCCGGCCGCTGGATCTGTACGACGACTTCCCGAGCGGCAAGCGCCGGGTGTTCGTCGAGGACTACCAGGAAGGCCCCTATCTTCTCGATCCGTTCTACCTTGCCAGCACCACCCCGGTGGAGTCGGGGCTTTACCGGCTGCGCGATCTGGCGCCGGACCGCTTCTACCAGGGCGAATATTTTCGCAACTATTACGTGCAGACGGGCCTGGCCGAAGAAATCGGGTTCTTCATCAACCTGCCCGACAACGCGGTCACGGTGGTTTCGCTGATGCGCGCCGAGAAGGCGTTTTCGGCCAGGGAAGTCCGCGAACTGCGGCAATACTGGCCCGTCGTGAACGCCGCCTGCAGCAAACATTGGCGCGATCTTGCCTCGGAATTCGGCGCCCCCGGAGGCAAGGCGCCCGACAATGGCCTTCACAAGAGCCTCGAACTGGCCTTCCAGGCCTTTGGCAAGGGTATTCTGACACCACGGGAACGCGAGGTGGTCGAATTCACCCTGAAAGGCCATTCCGCCGAAGCGGTGGGTCGCATCCTCGAAATCGCGCCGGGAACGGTGCGCATCCACCGTCGCAACATCTATTCAAAACTTCAGATCCGGTCGCAGGGTGAATTGTTTTCCGAATTCATCGATACCCTGCTGCAAAACCCAACCTGATTCGGTCGCGGGTCGGCGCCGTTTCACAGTCAGGAGACCAGCAGCCCCAGCTGCATTTTGCGTTATCGGAAGGTTGTCGGCGACACCCCGCAGCGGTCCCTGGAATACGAGCGCGCCCAGCTCAACGCCTGGGAAACCGGCTCGGCGACCACTGCCGGTATCCGGACATGGATCACCTTCTATAGTCAGCAGTGCCCGCATTCCGCCCCCGGCTCCCGTCCAACGATTGGGGAGTAGCACAGCCGAAAACGCAAGGGCGGGCAGCGACGAGCTTCTGCTAACTTCGCAGCCCAGGTCCCGAAGGGCCGCTTTGCAGGACGGGCACGATCGGCGATCAGCACTTTCTGACGACCATACGTCAGAACCACTTTCCCGCGTATTTTCAATTCAGTATATTTGTTTCTTCACTTTGTGACGACGTCCGCCCCCACCTCACTTTCGTGATCCACGGCCCGCCACGCGTTTTGCGCGACGGCGCGGGTCGCCGGGTCTCACGCTTGGCCGACGATACCGAGGATATCAGCATGCAGGGCCGCCGTCGCCGCGGCAACGACATGCCCGTCGGAACCGAGGCCGAGCGGCTCCCCCTCCCAATCGGTAATGACCCCGCCAGCGCCTTCGATGACCGGGACCAGCGCCAGGTAGTCATAGGGCTGGAGGTTCATCTCGATCACGGCATCCACATGGCCGGAGGCAAGCAGCCCGTAGCTGTAGCAATCCCCGCCGAAGCGGCGCATGGCTGCGCCGGCCGTCACTTGCTCGAATACGGCCAGTCCGTGCTCATCAAAGGTGTCGGGGGAGGTCGTGTAGACATTGGCGTCGCGCAGGCGGCGGCAGCCGCTGGTCCGGCAGCGTTTGCCACCGAACCGGGTCACCGTGCCGGCATGGCCCACCCAGCGTTCGGCCGTGGGCGGGATGGAGATGATCCCGACGGTCGGAGCGCCGTCCTCAAGATGCGCGATGAGCGTGCCGAAGGTCGGCATTCCGGTCACGAAGCTCTTGGTGCCGTCGATCGGATCGAGAACCCAGACATGCGCGCTGTCGAGGTTGGCGTTGCCATGTTCCTCGCCGTAGATTCCATGCGCGGGGAAGGTTTCGGCGATCCGCCGTCGCATCGCCGCCTCGACCGCCCTGTCCGCCTGGGTGACCGGAGACAGGTCCGCCTTTCTTTCCACGTCCAGCGGCGTGCGGAAATAGTCCAGCGACAAGGGAGCCGCCAGATCGGCGAGGTCGCATGCGAACGCGACCAGGGCCTCGGCATCCGGCGATTCTTTCGATCTCTGCATGGATTTTCCTCAACTGGATGACCTGGCGCCTTTAGCGGCCCGCACGTGGCAAATAGCAGTAGACAAAACACACAAAAATGCAAGACTACACAAATATCCTCGTCCGGGCGGCGCTGCGGCCGTGAAAGGAGAGGCAAGAAAACGGGTTCAAAAGCTAACCCACCCAGGCTTCGGCACGACGTCTGAAAAGTGCCGGGGCGACTGCCAACAAGGAGATGAACTTTGAAAACCTGGATTTCCAAATTAGCGACGTCCCTTCTTGCGCTCGGAGCTGCGACCGCGGCCTCCGCCGGATCGATCACCGTCTATACGGCGCTCGAAGAGGAAGAAATCGCCGGTTACATCGCTGCCGCCGAGGCCGCGATGCCGGATGTAGAGATCAACGTTCTGCGCCTGTCCACGGGCAAGCTGGGGGCGCGCATCCTCGCCGAGGCCGGGAACCCGCAGGCCGACGTGATCTGGGGCTGGGCCGTCACCGCGATGATGGACCCGCGCATCCTGGACATGCTGGAGCCCTACAAGGCCAACGGCGCCGAGGTGCTGGGCGACGCGTTCCGCGACCCACAGGACCGCTGGTTCGCGCCGATCGGCTATATGGGCGCGTTCTGCGTGAACACCGCGCGGCTGGAAAAAAAGGGCCTGCCCATGCCGAAGAGCTGGAAGGACCTGGAAAACCCCGCCTTCGAAGGCGAAGTTCTGATGCCTGATCCGAATTCCTCGGGCACCGGCTATCTGCACGTGAACGCCGTCCTGCAAACCATGGGCGAAGAGGCCGGCTGGGCCCAGCTTGAGGCGGTCGATCCGAACATGGCGCAATACACCTCGTCGGGGTCGAAGCCCTGCAAATCGGCGCGCGTCGGCGAATACACGGTGGGCATCTCGCTGGCCTTTACCGCCATGCAGTCGATCGAAGAGGGCTATCCGCTGGCCATGGTCTTCCCCGAAGGCGGCGTCGGCTATGAGCTGGAGGCCTCCGGCCTGATGTCCAGCAGTGACAACAAGGACGACGCGAAGAAGTTTCTGGACTGGACGATGTCCGACGAGGCGATCGCGCTCTACGGCCAGTACAAGGCGCTGATCACCGTGCCCGGCGTCAAGGCGTCGGCCGCATCGGAAAAGGCCGGCCTGCCGGCGGATATCAGCACCGTCCTGGCGAAGGTCGATTTCGCGACATCGGCCGAGAACCAGATCGCGGTCAAGCAGACCTGGAAAGAAAAGCTGGGCCGCTGAGTGACCCGGCGCGGCGGTGGCGCCTTTCCCCCGCGCCATCGCCGCCTCCCTGCGCGCGGCCTTCGGGCCGGCGCAGGGATCCCTTGCCCTCCGTCAAACCGAGACACCGCCAAATGTACCTGACCGTCCGCAACGCCACCAAGAAATACGGCACCTTTACCGCGCTGGACAACGTATCCATCGCGATCGAGCAGGGCGAATTCGTCTGCCTGCTCGGGCCGAGCGGCTGTGGCAAGACCACCCTGTTGCGCCTGATCGCGGGGCTCACCGATCTCGACGCGGGCGAGGTTCGGCTGGAAAACGAGACCCTGTCCGCCCTGCCCGCCCGCAAGCGCGGCTTCGGCATCGTGTTCCAGTCCTATTCGCTGTTCCCGAACATGACGGTGGCCGAGAATATCGGTTACGGGCTGAAAATCCGCCACGTCCCGGCCGGGGATATCGCGGCCCGCGTGCGTGAGCTTCTGGACCTGATCAAGCTGCCGCATCTGGCCGACAAGTTTCCCGGCCAGTTGTCGGGCGGACAGCAGCAGCGCATCGCCCTGGCCCGCGCCATCGCGGTGGACCCGCGCGTGCTGCTGCTGGATGAGCCGCTTTCGGCGCTCGACGCCAAGGTGCGCGCGGAATTGCGCAGCGAAATCCGCCAGCTGCAAAGAACGCTCGGCATTCCCACGCTGATGGTGACCCATGACCAGGAAGAGGCGCTGGCGCTCGCGGACAAGATCATCTGCATGAACCACGGAACCGTGGTGCAGGCCGGCAGCCCGGAAGAGCTTTACCACAAACCCGCCACGCGCTTCGTGGCGGATTTCATGGGCATCAGCAATCTCATCGAGACCGGGGTCATCCGAACCGTGCAGCCCGACCTTCTGACCGGCCGGCCCGCGGGCGCGGACGAGACCTATGTCGCCTGTATCCGCCCCGAACAGATCGGGCTGACCCCGGCAAAGGACGGCCCGGCCACCGTGCGCTCGATCGGGTTTTTGGGAAACCTGCGGCGGATCGAGGTGGACAGCCCCTTCGGCCCCCTCGTGGTCGAGACCCACGGCGCCATCGCCTGCCGCGAGGGTCAGGCCGTGCAGTTGACCATCGCCCCCGAGGCCTGCACCTGGGTCGCCAATGACGAAGCCGGAGGCGCCGCATGACCGGGGCCGCCCAGACCACAAACCGCGCCGCGCCCCGGCAAGGCATCGACGGCGACAAGCTGCTGACGCTTCTCTGCGTCGGCCTGCCGTTGATCGGGCTGTTGCTGTTCTTCCTCTACCCGATGGTGATCGTATTCCTGCGGTCGCTGACCACGGCCGAGGGCTCCTACGGGTTGCAGAACTACGCCGAGGTGCTGGGCTCCGGCGGGTTCTGGCGCGCCACGCGGCATTCGCTGATCATGGGCGGCGCCACGACCGTTCTCAGCGTGGTGCTGGGGTTTGTCATCGCGCACGGGCTGTACCGCTGCGCCTTTCGCGGCAAGCGGCTGATCCGCGCGGTGATCGTGCTGCCGCTGCTGGCGCCCTCGCTGGTTCAGGCGCTCGGGCTGATTTTCCTGCTGGGGCGGAACGGTCTGCTGAACCGCTTCTTCGGCCTCGAGATCGAGATCTACGGCTTCTGGGGGCTGCTGATCGCCAACACGCTCTACGCGCTGCCGCAGGCGGTGATGATCATCGGCGCGGCGCTGGTGCTGCTGGACGCCCGCACCTACGAGGCGGCCGAGGTCATGGGCGCCTTGCCCGCGCGGCAGTTCCGCGACCTGACCCTGCCCGCGGCGCGGTTCGGCATCCTGAATGCCGCCTTCGTCACCTTCACCATCACCATCACGGATTTCGGCAATGCCGCCGTGATCGGCGGCGATTACTCGGTTCTCGCGACCGAGATCTATTCGCAGGTCATCGGCCAGCGGAATTTCAACATGGGCGCGGTGGTCGGAATCATGCTGCTGCTGCCGACCGTCGTATCCTATTACATCGAGCGGCAGGCGATGAAGCGGCAACAGGGCCAGCAGGCCACGAACGCCCTGCCCTTCGTGCCGCAATTCACGCCGTTGCGCGATCTGCCCATGGCGGGGCTCTGCCTTGCCATCTGCGCGATGATCGTCGCCGTCATCGGGATCGTCGTCTACGCGAGCTTCGTGCGGCTGTGGCCCTACAACCTGTCGCTGACCCCGCGCCATTACGACATCACGCTGGCGGGGGGCTATTCCTCGCTCTGGATCACGATCCTGATTTCGCTGATGGCGGCGGCGGGAGGCACTTTGGCGGTCTTCCTGCTGGGGATCGGGCTGCGCCGTCTGCCGGCAGCGCTGATGCAGCCGATCCAGTTGCTGGCGGCGATGCCCGCCGCGGTGCCGGGGATGGTGCTGGGCCTGGCCTATATCCTGACCTTCAACTCCACCGCGACGCCGCTTTACCTGCTCTACGGCACGGCGGCGCTGATCGCGATCGTCAATTTCTACCACTACCACACCCAGGCCTTCCTGACGGTCATGACCGGGTTCCGGCAATTGCCGCCCGCGCTCGAGGAAGCGGCGGGCAGCCTTGGCGCGGGCATGGGCAGGATCGCGGTCAACATCATCGCGCCCTTCGTCGCGCCGATGCTGGTCTCGGTCTTCTTCTTCCTCTTCATGCGCTCGATGGTCACCCTGTCAGCGGTGGTGTTCCTGACCACGCCCCAGCTCAGCGTTGCCGCCGTGACGATCATGCGCCTGGACGATGCCGGGCTGACATCGCAGGCGGCGGCCTTTTCGACTTGCGTCATGGGGGTCGTCTGCATAGCCCTGCTCGGGATGAAGGCGATCCTCGCCTATCTCGGCCGGCGCGGCGCAAGCAGAGGGGCAGACTGACACATGTGGTCCAAGGAGCGGCATCAACGCATCCTGTCCATGCTGGAGGCGAACCACCAGGTCAGCGCCAACGACCTGGCCGAGATGCTGGGCGTGTCCCGCGAAACCGTCCGCAGGGATCTCGTCGATCTCGAGCGCGAAGGCCGCGTGGACCGGGTGCACGGCGGCGCGGTCCTGCCCCAGCCCCGCGGCGAGGAGCCGTTCAAGAAGCGGATGGGCGAGCAGATCCGGGCCAAGCGCGACATCGCCCGCAAGGCCGCGGGCCTGATCCGTCCGGGCCATTCGATCCTGGTGGATGCGGGCACGACCACGTCGATCTTCGCGCAGGAACTGGTCAAGCTCTCGGGGATCATGGTGGTCACCAACTCGATCGACATCGCGACAACGATCCAGGGGGCCGGGGCCGATATCGACCTGCTGCTTCTGGGGGGCCGTGTCGTATCCGACGTCCCGGCCACCCTGGGCGAATTGACCCTCGCCGAAATTCGCCGTTTCAACGTCGACATGGCCTTCGTCGCGCCGGTCGCCCTGCATGCCGAGAAAGGCGCCTTTTCCTTCGATCTGCACGAGGCGGAGGTGGCCGCTGCAATGGTCGAACAGGCCCGCGAGACTGTCATCCTGGTCGATCACACCAAGTTGGGTGAAACCAGCCGGGTTCTCTCTTGCGAAGCCTCGAAAATCGACGCCCTTGTCACGGACAAGAACGCCCCCGCCGGCGCCCTGCGGCCGTTCCGCGACAACGGGATGACGATCATCGTCTGATCTGGTGTGGGTGCCGCCGGAGGCGATCGGCGCGCCATTGCCCCCTGCAACGACGGCGTCCGCGAGGACTGACCTGTCCCCTCTGGTCGCGCGTTCATAACGAGAGTCTGCGGATTTTCGGGCGGTATTCGGGTTGGCCGGTTTGGCAAGCGCGCCGGGCGCGGAACCCTCACATTTCTCAAGCGGGTGCTGTCAGACGAATGCGAACCAGTTTCCGCCTGGACAGCGACGCTGTCCCTTATGCCGCGCCAAGACCACGCCACTCTGCAAGAGCGGCGGTGCGGTGCCGCCCTGCGCGACCCAAGCCAAGTTCCCCTGACAAGACCGTTGAGATCTAAAAACAAGGGCCGTCTTCGCGGACGGCTCAAAGCGGTCGCTTGTCTCAGCCGCTGACGCCGCATTGCAGCTTCACCAGAGCGAACGTTCGCGCGCCTCACGGCATTTGGACCCGTCCAAGGACTGCAGCGCGGGACGGAAGGGCCATTTACGCATGCTTGGCCAAGGTCTTTTTCAGCCAAGTGATGAAGGTTTGCGCTTGAGGACGCACCGGGCCGACCGGGGTCACGGCATAGTACGTGACCGAAAATGGCGAAGGCAGAGGAACTCTGCAAAGATCACCTGACGCGAGTTCGTCACGAACGAGGACTTCCGGTGTAAACGAGATGCCCAAGCCTTGGCGGGCCAACGACAATTGTAGAAACGGAACGCCAATATCGACGTTTTTCAGCCTCTGCGTGTCCAGACCGAAAGCCTTCATGGTCTCTTCTTCGAACTTGACGCCAGCCGACCAAATCCAAGGCAACTGGTCGGGAGCGGCCATATTGTCGTTGACCAGAGACGGCGCGCCAACTGCGATTATCTCGCTTTCAATGAGAGGTTCCGCCGCAAGACCGGGCCAGTTCGGTTCGTCGATCGCCGCACGTATCGCGAGATCGAAGCCGAGTGAAACGATGTCCACGACGTCCTGCGACGGCAATATCGAGACCTGGATTTCGGGGTGCAGTTGCCAAAACTCGTGGAGCCTAGGAATAACCACCGCTTGAGAGATGTACACCGTCGCGGCGATCTGAACAGGCGATTTGCCTTGATCTGTCCGCAGCTCGCTGATCCCTGCAGCGATTGTTCCGAAACCCTCGGTCAAGTGCTGCGCCAGTCGCACCCCCGCTTCGGTGAGAACGACACTCCGACCCGATCGTCTTGCCAGCGCCACGCCAAGGTCGGCCTCCAGGGATCGGACCCTATGAGCGATCGCCGCGTGTGTGACGTTGAGTTCACGCGCTGCCGAAGCGAAGTTGCCGCTGCGTGCGGTCAGTTCAAAGGCTCGCAGGGATGCGAGTGACGGCAACGCCTTCCAGTCCAAACCCAATATGATACCTCATGTATCTTTATGATATTTTAGTTGTTTAGCATACGTATATGAAAAACGGTATCTCATTACGCATGTGAAAATGCGAGCCTTTTAAAATGATGCAGAATATATCTCCAGATCTGATGCGATCCTATGCTGAGTTTACACCTGATGGACGCCCCACGGACAGGAACCGAGAGAACCTCAGACGATTTCGACAGTCCTTGAACGAACGCACGCGAACGCCTCAGGGAAAGACAGGGGCGAAACCTGTCTTCGTGGTGTTGGCATCTGCCATCGCCCGGCTGCGACTGAGACCTGCGAAAGCGTGACAGTGCAGTTCGAAGTCGTTACCCGTTTGCACGACGGTCGCTGCGGGCTCCAAGCCGACTTGCGGCAACGCAGCAACGAACCCCGAAGGCCCGAACAGAGACTCTGGGTGCTGTCAGACGAATGCGAACCAGTCTCTGCCTGGACAGTGACGCTGTCCCTTATACCGCGAGAAGTGCGCGCCACTCGCCGAGAGCGATGGCGCGCCACGGGTCGTGCGTCTCGCCGTTGATCTTCACAAACATCTCGTCGAGATGCCGTCGCCAGCGGCTCGATCGCATGCCCTGGATGCGTCGCTTGCGGATCTCGGCAGCGAACATCGGCCCGAACAGGCGCCACAAGAACCGGACGGTCTCGTGGCTTACGTCCACACCGCGTTCATGGAGCAGGTCCTCTACGTTCCGGAGCGGCAGCGGGAACCGAACGCAGAGCATCACCGCCAGGCGGATGATCTCAGGGCTTGTCTTGAGGTACTTGAATGGTGAGCGTTTGGTCATCAGCGAGGGCTACGAAACCGCCCTGCCCGTCTCAAGGCAGGGTCTTCTGACAGCTCCGGATAGCCTTGTGGGGCAGGTCAAGCGCTTCAGTAGGTTGGTGGGGATATTGCCCAGATGATGACTGCCTCCTCATCGTTCTCATTTGCGTAGCGATGGGGAATTGTGCTTTCGAAAGCAAAGCTGTCGCCAGTTTCCAGGTCCACCCGTTTTTCGCCGAGCCACAGGGCGAGCCGCCCGGATATGACGATCCCGGCTTCCTCGCCACGGTGTTCATAGCGCTCTGTTCCGCTGGCAGAATGCGGGGCAAAGGTGCATCTGAGCAGCTCGATCCCGCGGGCCAGATTCGGTGAAAGCAACTCGTCGGTGATCCCGCTTTCGAACGTGAGGCTACGTCGCTTGTCGTGCCTGACGACGTATTCGTCGAGATCGTCATCGAGGTTCTGCGCAGGTCTGAAGAACCATGAAATATTCACCCCGAGCGCCCTGCTGATCGAGTGCAGGGCCTTGATGGAGGGGGATGAGATCCCTCGTTCGATCTGGCTGAGATAGCCTTGCGAAAGGCCGGTGGCCCGGGACAGCTGGGTCAATGTGACGTCGCTGGCCTTCCTCAGGAATCTGATCTCCTGGCCAACGGATGCGCCAGCTTCGAGGACGTTTTCGATGTCCTCGATCGGCTCCGGCTTCACCGGGCCACGGAGGGCTTCCGACCTCGACAATCGTTGCGTTGTCTTTGCCATCCCTCTTGTCCTCTGGCTGTGGAAGCCGGCGCCGCGAACCTAGTCGAAGCCATCGGATAATGTAAAGGCGAGTCACCGAAAATGAAACACGAGTGAAAAAAAGATTGTCAAATTTCACTTTCCCTCCGATCATCTGTCGAAGAGATCAAGGGGAAGTACATGGGCGCACCAAGCAGGGCAGATGTGGTCATCGTTGGCGGTGGGGTGGCGGGGTGCTCGATTGCCTACCACCTCACGAAGCTGGGAATCACCGATGTGGTTCTGTGCGAGCGCAAGCAGCTGACCTGCGGCACCACATGGCATGCCGCGGGGCTGGTGACCCAGCTCCGTGCGACCCGCAACATGACGGAACTCGCCAAATACACCGGCGAGCTTTTCGGCGCCCTGGAAGAGGAGACCGGCCAGGCCACCGGCTTCAAGCAGAACGGCGCCCTTCGCCTGGCAAAAACCGAGGCGCGATTCGAAGAGTTGAAGCGCGGCGTTTCCATGGCCCGGAATTTCGGGCTGGAGGCCCATGTCATCGCGCCCGGCGAGGTGGCCGAGCGCTGGCCGGGGGTGGAGACCTCGGATCTTGCGGGCGCGATCTGGATGCCGAAGGACGGGCAGGTCAATCCCGCCGACGTCACCATGGCCATGGCCAAGGGCGCGCGGATGCGCGGGGCAAGGATACTGGAAAACACGCCCGTGAAGCGGATCATCGTGGAAAACGGCGTCGTGCGCGGGGTGGAACTGGCCGAGGGCGAGATCCGGGCCGACAAGGTGGTGATCGCCGGGGGCATGTGGTCGCGCGACCTGGCCGCGCAGATCGGCGTGTCGCTGCCGCTGCATGCCGCGGAACATTTCTACATCGTGACCGAACCGATGAAGGATCTGAAGCGCGACCTTCCGGTGCTCTTCGTCGCCGACGAATGCTCCTATTACAAGGAGGACGCCGGCAAGCTGCTGCTGGGCTGTTTCGAGCCCGAGGCCAAGCCCTGGGGCCATGAGGGCATCCCCGAGGATTTCTGTTTCGACTCGCTGCCCGAGGATTTCGAGCATTTCGAGCCAATCCTCGAAATGGCGGTCGAGCGCGTGCCCGCCCTGGGGCAGGCCGGGATCCAGCTGTTCTTCAACGGGCCCGAAAGCTTCACCCCCGATGACCGCTACCTGCTGGGCGAAACGCCCGAGGTCGGCGGGCTGTTCTGCGCCTGCGGCTTCAACTCGGTCGGGATCCTGTCCTCCGGCGGGGTCGGCAAGGCGCTGGCGGACTGGATCCGCGACGGCCATCCGCCGGTCGAACTGGCCGATGTGGACGTACGGCGCATGCATCCGTTCCAGTCGAACAAGACCTACCTGTTCGACCGCACCAAGGAAACGCTGGGCCTGCTTTACCAGATGCACTGGCCCTACCGGCAGTACGAGACTGCGCGCAACGCGCGCCGCAGCCCGTTCCACGACCGCCTGCTGGCGGCCGACGCCTCGATGACCGAGGCCGCGGGCTATGAACGTCCCGGCTTCTTCGCCCGCGACGGACGCCCGACGGAGATCGGATATTCCTACGGCCGGCAAAGCTGGTTCGAAGATGCCCGCGTCGAAAGCCTGAACACCGCCCGGAACGTCACCCTGTTCGACCAGAGCTGCTTTGCCAAGTTCCGGCTGGACGGCAAGGATGCGGCGGCGGTGCTGAACCGGGTTTCGGCCAACCAGGTGGACGTGCCCGTGGGCAAGGTCGTCTATACCCAGTGGCTGAACGATCGCGGCGGGATCGAGGCCGACGTGACCATCACGCGCTTGTCGGAAACCTCTTTCATGATCGTCACCATCGTCGCCTCGCAGACCCGCGATTTCAGCTGGCTGCGGCGCGCCATCCCCGAGGACGCACACGCGCACCTGACCGACATATCGGCGGGCCTGCCCATGCTGGCCCTGATGGGGCCGAAATCCCGCGCGCTGCTGGAGGCGCTGAGCGGCGAGGACCTCGGCCACGCCGCCTTCCCCTTCGGCACCAGCCGCGAGATCCCGATCGGCTACGCGCAGGTGCGCGCCAGCCGCCTGACCTACGTGGGCGAGCTCGGCTACGAGCTCTATATCCCCGCGGATTTCGCGCAGCATGTCTTCGACCGGATCGTCGAGGCCGGGCCTGGGTTCGGCCTCGACCATGGCGGGTTCTTCGCCATCAATTCGATGCGGATGGAAAAGGGCTATCGCCACTGGGGCCATGACATCGGCGAAGAGGACACGCCGCTGCAGGCCGGGCTCGGCTTCGCCGTGCGCTGGGACAAGCCCGATTTCCGCGGGCGCGACGCCCTTTTGCGGGCGCGCGAGGCGGGAACGCCCACGCGCAGGCTGGTGCAGATCCGGCTCGACGGCGGCGACGCCGCGCCGATGCTCTACCACGAAGAGCCGATCCTGCACCGCGGCCGGATCATCGGGTCGGTGACCTCGGGCGGATACGGCCACCGGATCGGGGCCTCGCTCGGCATGGGCTATGTCAGCGCGCCCGGCGGCGTGACGGCGGATTTCCTCAAATCCGGCGAGTTCGAGGTCGAAGTCGCCTGCGAGAGATACCCGGCCCATCTGCAGCTCGGGCCGTTCTACGACCCGCGAAACGAACGCATCAAGGCCTGACCAGGAAGGGGAGGACAATGACCGAAGTTCTGGAGCATTTCAAACGCGTAAGCGGGAGCAACTTCTGCGCCGGGGGGATCCGGATGAGCGGCGGCTCGCGGGGCCTCGATGTCATCGATCCGGCGACCGAGGCGGTGATCGGCAGCGTGGCGGAAACGCCGCCCGAAGAAATCGACGCCTGCGTCGAGACGTGCAACGCCGCCCAGAAATCCTGGTGGCGGGATCTTTCGGCGGTGGAGCGCGCCCATGCCATCCACGAGGTCGCCGACGCCATCACGCGCATGAGGCCCCTTCTGGCCGAGGCGCTGACGCGCGAGATGGGCAAGCCCTACAAGGAGTCGCTCGACGAGGTCGACTGGTGCGTCCACTCGCTGCGCTATTCGGCCGAGATCGGCCGCTCCGAGATGGGACGCGTGATGGGCCCCGCCGTTGCCGGCCAGATGCATTACACGATCAAGCAGCCGCTGGGGACGGTCGCGCTGATCATGCCCTTCAACTACCCGATGGTGCTGCTGGCCTGGGAGGCCGGCGCGGCGCTGGCGGGCGGCAATGCCTGCATCGTCAAGCCCTCGGAATACACCACGCTGACCACGCTTCTGTTCGCCGAGGCGTTCAGCCACCTGCCCGACGGGCTGTTCCAGGTCGTCACCGGCGGCGGCGAGGTCGGCCGCCGGCTGGTCGAACATCCCGGCAGCCATGGCGTGGCCTTCACGGGCAGCGTGCCGGTGGGACGCTCGGTTTCGGCCACCTGCGGCGATCTGATGAAGCCCGCGCTGATCGAGACCTCGGGCAACGATCCCTTCATCGTGATGCCCTCTGCCCCGCTCGACATCGCCGCGCGGGCCGCGGCCTTTGCCGCCTACATGAACTGCGGCCAGATCTGCGTCTCGGCCGAGCGGTACTATGTCCACGAGGACATCCACGACGCATTTGTCGAAAAGCTGGTCGAGGAAACGGCGAAGCTGCGGATCGGCAACGGCCTCGACAAGGTGGACATGGGGCCGCTGGTGTCCTCGAAGGAGCGCGACCGGTACGAGGCCGTGATCGCGAAGGCAAAGGACGAGGGCGCGCGCGCCGCGATCGGCGGCGGCCGCCCCGCCGGGTTCAACCAGGGCTGGTTCGTGGATGCCACCGTCCTTGTGGATTGCAGCCCCGAGATGAGCCTTTTCCACAAGGAAAGCTTTGGCCCCGTGGCGCCGATCTGCCGCGTCCGGGATTTCGATGAGGCGATCGCGCATGCGAACAACAGCACTTACGGGCTGGGCGCCAATATCTACACGCGGGACCTGGGCGAGACGGTGCGCGCGACCGAGGAACTCCAGTCCGGGATGGTCTGGGTGAACGCGCCGCTGCTCGACAACGACGCGGGGCCGTTCGGGGGCTCCAAGTTCAGCGGCCTCGGGCGGCAGCTTGGCCCCGAGGGCATCGACACTTTCCGCGAGACCAAGCTGGTCATGATCGATCCGGAATGCGCGCCCCAGGATTTCTGGTGGTTCCCGTATCCGGACGAGGAAATGTTCAAGAAAAACTGATCACCAAAAGATCGGAAGAAAAAAGGAAACCCAACAGATCGGAGGAGAAGACGGAATGGACGACAGAACGATGCAGATGGAGCTCGATCGCCGATTGGCCGAGCTCGAGAAACCGGAAAACCAGGGGGGCGGCCTAAGCTCCGGGGATTGGATTTTCCTTCTTCTGACGGGCGTGATTGGCCCGGCACTTCTTCTGCTGTGGGGGTGGTGACATGAGCGATACTTCACAAGGGGGAGCCCCCGCCGGGATGGATCCGGCCGATGAAACCAACTGGCCGCTGCTCAAATCCGAGCGGACCTGGGGCCAGCTCGAGCTCGGGATCGTCCTCTTGGTTACCGCGACGGCAACCTGGTGTTACATCATCGGCGAATATGTCGGTTACTATCTGAACCTGAAACAGGGCTTCGCCACGATGACGGCGGGCTCGATGATCGGGATGTTCCTGGTCACACTGGCGGTCGTTCCCGCCGCAACGCGCTACGGGATCGACTCCATCGTCGCGGCGCGGCCGCAGTTCGGCAATCGCGGGTGGATCGTCACGGTTTTCCTGCAATACACGTCGATCATTGGCTGGAACTCGCTGCTGATCATTTTCTTTGGCAAATCGGTCGTGCAACTGCTGCTGACAATCGGTGCCGTCGAAGAGGCGAGCGCAGGAATGGTCCAGATCGTGGCGACGCTGATTGCCTGCGCCATCATCTTTGGCGTGCTGCTGAAGGGTAAGACCGGGATCGAGCGGGCCTCGAACATCCTGTTCTTCTTCGTGGTCGGCGTCGGGCTCTGGATGATCTACATCCTGTTTTCCAACCAGTCCGAAGCGATCGCCACGGCCACCCCGGCCTATGCCTCGGGCGATATCCAGTGGGATTACGTCACTGGCATCGAGATCGGCATCGTCAGCCTGCTCAGCTGGTGGCCCTATATCGGCGCCATGGTGCGGGTTGCGCCAAACGCGCATACCGCGGTCAAGCCGGCCATGCTGGGCATGGGCCTGCCGGTTCCCCTGCTGAGCGTGATCGGCCTGGCGGCGATCCTGGCACTGGAGACCTCGGACCCGTCTGCATGGATGGTTCAGCTCGGCGGCAGCTTCTACGGCACGATCGCCCTTCTGTTCGTGATCGCCGCGAACCTGGGGACCGCGATCGTGGGCGTTTATGCCACCGCCGTCGGCCTGAAGAGCGTGCCCGGCGTCGGCAAGATGTCGTGGAAGGTGACGCTGCTGCTGGGCCTGGTTCCAGTGGCCTTCATCGGGGTCGTGCTGCCGGATCTGTTCTTCAACAACTTCGGCACCTTCCTTGCCTTCATCGGGGTGTTCTTCGCGCCGCTCTGCGCCATCCAGATCGTGGATTACTTCCTGCTCCGGGGGCAGCGGCTGAGCGTTCGTGCGCTTTATGACAACTCAGAAGGGTCGGCCTATTCCTACTGGGGCGGGTTCAACCCGGCAGCACTGGCGGGTATGGCGGCGGGCTTCGTCGTCTATGTCTATCTGCTGAACCCGCTGAGCTATGTCTCGCGTTCGCCCTACGAGGTCCTGACCGCCAGTTTGCCGGCCGCCGTTGCCGGCGGCGTGGTCTACTGGATTGTGACCGTAGCCTTGGTCAAGCCCGCGGGCCGCGGGGGGTACAATTAAGCTATCACTTGGCGCCCGCCGAACGCTCGGCGGGCGCCGACAGCCAGCAGGTGAGGAGAAGCCTGAACAGGTCGCGTGGATCTCGTTGTGGCGTGCTGACGATCCTGCGACGGGTCAACTGGTTTCTCGATACTGACCTGTCACCAGGTCTTTTCCGGTCCAAGAAGTCGCGCAGGTGCTGGCAGACCAATTCGAACCAGTCTCCCCCAGGACAGACACGCTGTCCCTTATCCAGCGCAAAGACCGTGCCATTCGGTGAGAGCGGCGGCGCGGTTGCCCGTCTCAAGCCAAGTTCCTCTGACAAGACCTGTCAGCAGGCCCATTGGGGCCCTGCCCCGCCTCAAACCCGGTTCCTTTGACACTGCCCCCGGGCGACGTCACTCCGGCGGCGTAGCCGAAATCCGCTGCCGGTACTTGGCCAGACGGCCCAAGGCGACACGCCGAAGGGCCACGATGTCGATATCGATCGCGGCAAAGACGCAGCCCGCGTCCAGAACCGCGTCCAACAGTTCGTCATCCGGCGACAGGAAGCCAGCCGGCTTTCCGGCGGCGCGGACGCGCCGGATCGCGTCCGTGATCGCGGCCTTCACCTCGGGGTGCTTCGGATCGCCCGGATGGCCGAGGCTGGCCGCCAGATCCGAGGGGCCGATGAAGATACCGTCGATCCCCGGGGTCGCGGCGATCTCTTCGAGATTGTCCAGCGCCTCGCGGGTTTCGACCTGAACGATCAGGCAGATCTCTTCGCGGGCGCGGGTGAAATAACCCGGGATCGCCCCGAAGCGGTTGGCGCGTACGGCGCCGGCCACGCCGCGCAGCCCCTCGGGCGGATAGGTGACCGCGGCTGCGGCCAGCCGGGCCTCTTCGCCGTTTTGGACGTAAGGCACAAGGATCGTCTGCGCGCCGACATCCAGCATCTTCTTGATTTCGGCCACGTCCAGGCTACGCACCCGCACGACGAGCTGCACCGGGTACGGCGCCATGGCCTGCAGCCCGGCCAGAACCTCGGGCACATCGCGCGGGGAATGTTCGCAATCCAGCACGATCCAGTCATAGCCGCAGCCAGCCAGCATCTCACTGACGGCAGCGTCGCGGATCGCGCTCCACAGGCCCAGTTGCAGCCGGCTCTCGGCAAGCGCGGCCTTGAAGCGGTTCTTGGGGAGGTCCATCACATACCTTTCCGGGCGCGAGCGCACCCTTTTGAATTGATCGGCGTCAGTCGGGGCACGTCCTTCGGAAGGGCGCTGGTATTGTCGTGCTGGAACAGTTCGTTCGCGACGCGGATCTCCATCGTGGCCGAGCCTGGGTGCGGCTGCAAGACCAGGTTCTGGAGCTCCGCTTTCCGGCACTTCAGACCACCCGCCCCGGCCGTCCCTTCATCAGGTCGAGTTCTTCCAACGCCCCCCGAAATTGCGATACCCCCATCAAACCAGTTTTCTCTGACACACCTTGGGCGGAGCCTCCGAAAGCACCCCGCCCGTTTCAAGCCGGATTCGACTGAACGGACCACCGGCACTGCCTGCCCCGAGGCCCTTCGGATTAGCCCGAACCTGCGGCCCGTCGGTCACGACGCGGCGCTTTCGGCTTTGCGGCGCAAGGCGGTGGCGCGGATGTTGCTGAGCGTGTTGCGCGGCGAAATGCTTTCGGCCTCAATGCGGCACTCGATGAGCGCGGGCCCCTCGGCGCGCAGCGCGCGGTCGAGCGTATCGGCGATGTCCTCGGTCCGTTCCAGAATTTCAGAATGAAAGCCATAGGCGCGCGCCAGAACCGCGAAATCGGGATTGACCAGGTCGGTCGCATAAACATGTTCAGGATACTCGCGTTCCTGGTGCATGCGGATCGTCCCGAAGGTGCCATTGTTGACCACGATGATCAGGGGATCCAGCCCGTTCTGCATGATCGTACCCAGCTCTTGCCCGTTCATCTGGAAACAGCCGTCGCCGGCAAAGCAAACCACCCGCCGCTCCGGTGCGGCGAGCTTGGCGGCGACGGCGGCCGGCACGCCATAGCCCATCGCCCCGCTGGTCGGCGCAAGCTGCGTGCGATAACGACGGAACTGGCGATGCTTGTGGATCCAGGCGGAATAGTTCCCGGCCCCATTCGTGATAATCGTGTCCTCATCCAGCCGCTCCTGGAGCGCGGTCATCAGCGCGCCCATGTCCAGTGCGCCGGGCTGCTCTCGCGGTGGCAGAAGCGCCTCGTAGCTGGCGCGGGCCTGCGCCGTCCAGGCCGACCGCGCGGCGCTTTCGGGCAGCGAGCGTTCCGCCAAGGCCTGGGCAAAAGCCGAGATATCGGCGACCACGGGAATATCGGGATAGTACACGCGCCCCAGCTCCCCGCCGTCGGGATAAACATGGGCCAGCACCTGCGGGCTGCGGGGGGGAACCGGCGCGGTGTAGCCCTGCGTGGTCATGTCGCCCAGCCGGGCCCCGATCACCAGCAGCATGTCCGCCTCGCGCACCAGCGATACGACGTCGGGATTTGCCGCAATCCCCAGATCGCCCGCATAGGCGGAATTGGCGTTATCGAAATAATCCTGGCAGCGCAGGGAGGTGACGACAGGCAAGGCGGCACGCTCGGCGAAATCTTCGAAGGCCGCCTTGGCCGCGGTGCTCCAGCCCGCCCCCCCGAGAACACATAGCGGCCGCTCGGCCCGCGCCAGCGCCGCCTGCACGGCATCCACATCCGCCGCCCCGGCCGCCGCCGTGATCTTGCGCGCCGGCGGCAGATCCTCGACCTGCGCCAGTTCCGTCAGGACATCTTCCGGCAGCGCCAGCACCACCGGCCCGGGTCGGCCCGACTGCGCCAGGTGGAAAGCGTGGCTCAGGTGCTCGGGGATACGCTCGGCGCAATCCACCTCGGCCACCCACTTGGCAAAGGGCGCGAACATGTGCCGGAACTCGACCTCCTGAAAGGCCTCCCGCTCCCGGTGCCCCCGGGCGACCTGGCCGATCAGTACGATCATCGGCGTGGAATCCTGGTAAGCGGTGTGAACGCCGATGCTGGCATTGCAGGCGCCTGGGCCGCGTGTCACCACGCAGATGCCCGGCCTGCCGGTCAACTTGGCATGGGCATCAGCCATGTAGGCGGCACCGCCCTCCTGCCTGCAGGAGACGAAGCGCAGCGCCTCCGCCCTGTTGTGAATGGCATCAAGCAGCGCGAGGAAGCTTTCGCCCGGCACGCCGAACAAGGTCGTGGCGCCGTTGGCGATCAGTCCGTCAGCGAGGATTTCTCCACCCCTGCGCGAGGCTTTCTCGGTGGTCTTAACGTGTTGCGTCAAAGGACAATCCTCTCCTCATGGAAACGTTCGTAGGCGGCGGGCCGGGGGCGGTCGACCTCTCCGTCCTCGAGAAGGACGAAGGAATCCGCGCCCTCGGCATCGGCCGGCAGGACCAACAGGCGGACGAAGGCGGTGCGGCAGTCCGGTGCGGCGCGGCCGATCACCGCTTCGCCGGGGCCCTTCTCCAGCCAGGAATCCCCTGGGCGGAGTTGGCGAACGTGGCCGTCGATCTCTGCCTCAAGTTCACCTTCGATCAGCACACGCAAACCGCTCCCAAGGTGCGTGTGGCACGGCGTCTCGACACCCGGTTTCAGATCGACGCGTTCGAAGCGCAGCGCGGCCTCGTTCCGCGTGGCCGCGCGCTCTCCGGGGAGAAGCGGCATGTCGTAGCGCATGAGTTCGGCAAGCCCCCTCGGCACCTCTGCACCCGTCACCTCGGGGCCGTCGATTTCCCACAGGAAATAGCGCCCATCAGGATCGAGCGTGTCGATCCGGCAGGCGCCACGCCCCAGTACGTGCCCCTCGCCCGCCCGCACCGTTTCGGACGCGCCGTCAGCGCGGGTCACCCTCAATGCGCCCCGCCAGGGATAGAGCGCCCGCCAGGGGCCGGCGGCGAGGTCTGCGCGGGTCCTGTCCGCCTTGAAAAGTCGTGCTCTGCCTACCGGCATGGCCGATCTCCTTTACGACAATGTTGCGGGCGCCGAAGCGCGGGATCCGGCGGAAAGACTGCATCTTGCTTCGCCATTGCTACCATTTCTCAACCATTGTACTTTTGGTTCTCATTATGTCTGAATATTGGTGCGCACTCGTGCAACGTTCTACAGAGTTCCAGGGGGTCGTTGCGGCGTCTTGCTTGCACAAGACGGGATGCGCGTTATGTTGCGCGGCAGTCACGGTGCGGTCCGCCTCCCAACCATCAGGAAAAATGAATGCTTGGAGATAGTTCAAAGCCATCAGGTCGCACCAATATCCGGCAGAAGGCGGCCGCGGATCGCGAGGCGATCTACACGACCATCGTAGAGGCAATCCGCAGCGGTGATTTTGCCGAGGGCAGCAAGCTGCCGACCGAGCGCGAACTGTCCGAACAGTTCGGCGCGGCGCGCAATTCGGTGCGCCAGGCGCTTGACACGCTGGTGCGTGAGGGTGCTGTGTCGCGGCAAGTGGGGCGCGGCACCTTCGTGACCGGCCGCGCCGCGACCGACCGCCGCCCGACGCCCCTTGGCATGAACCTGTCGCTTCAGGAGATCCTCGAGGTGCGGGTGCTGCTGGAGCCGCAAATCGCCAACCTGGTGGTGGAGCGTGCCGATGACAGCCATTTCGCCGCGATGGACCGTTGTCTCGACGGCATCCGCGACGCGCGCGACTGGTCCGAATACAAGGAATGGAAATACGAACTGCACCTGACCATGATGCGGGCAACTGGAAACCGCTTCTTGGTGCAGATTTTCGAGGCCATCATTCGTTCGCGGCGCGAAGACCAATGGGGCCGGGCCGGCGACAACGGCATCATCCCCGATGATGTCCGTGCCGCCACCCTGCGCGCCAACGAACAAATCGTTGAGGCGCTCCGCACCGGGCGCACGGACGAGGCCAGCCAAGGGATCCGCCGGTATCTGAACGAGATCCTGGCCTCCGTCCACGGCATCTGAGGGCGACGCGGGCGTCACCCTTGTCGCCGGCCAGCCCCCTGTCATCGGTTCATCCGTTTCTGCAGGCCGCGCCCGATCAGCGTGACGGACAGGGCCGATACCATGATGAACAGTCCCGGAAACAGCGATATCCACGGCGCGAAAAGGATGTAATCCTTGCCTTCCTCCAGGATCGCCCCCCAGTCGGGCGTCGGCGGCTGCACGCCAAGACCGAGGAACCCCAACGCCGCCTGGATCTGCAGCACCAGCGGGAACAGGATCATGTATTGCAGCATGATCAGCGGCATAACGTTGCGCAGGATATGCCGGAACAGGATCGCCCGGCCGGTCAAACCCACCGACCGCGCGGCCTCCACGTAGGTTCGCGAGGTTTCAGTGATCGCGCCGGATCGCGCGATGCGGAAGAATACGGGGATGTACACGATGGATAGCGCCAGCACCAGGTTCGTGATGCTTGGGCCCAACACCCCGCTGATGACGACGCCCAGGATGATCGGCGGAAAGGACAGCACCACGTCGATCGCTCGTCCGGACACCATGTCGGTCAGCCGGCCCGCGAAGCCGGCGATCACGCCAAGCATCCCTCCGAAAA
>Ga0207799_100221_pt1 | contig 39871 bp, 39 predicted proteins | sample TtanPargueraPR_4_FD_187742 | JGI IMG/M metagenome (GOLD analysis project Ga0207799, IMG submission 187742) | Aerobic enrichment media microbial communities from Bioluminiscent Bay, La Parguera, Puerto Rico - Tt and M2 (SPAdes) | ecosystem: Environmental > Aquatic > Marine > Unclassified ...
CGCGATATAGGTCATCTCCGGCGGCGGGCAGCCCAGCACCGTCAGATGCGCCAGGGAAAACCGCGGACCCGGCTCCGGGGTGTCCGTCCGGCGCGGGCGCGGCCGTGTTTCACGCGTGCGGGCAGACTCGATGTCCGTCCTCATTCAACTCTCCCTGCGGCGCTGTTGGCGCTTGCGCCTTCCCTTTGCCCAAGGAAAACGTCGTTGTTTGGGAACCGCCCATTCAACGAAAATTTCCCTATAGATTACATTCGTTGATAGGAATGATAAAAAATCGATATTTTTGATGCAATCCTATTTTTTGTATTTCAATCGAAAAAAATATGAAGGTAAGATAGCCGCCGTCCCGGGAGCGGACGTTCGGCTTGCCGCATGGCTGCCGCGCGGGGATCATGAAGAACAAGACCGGTTCCCCGTAGCGACTCGCATCGACATCACGTTCAGAAAAACTGCCGCGCCCAGGGGCGTGTTTTGGCATTCGCGGAAGGAAGAAACGTGACGAGCGCGTCCATACTGATCTTGAACGGCCCCAACCTGAACCTGCTCGGCACCCGGCAGCCCGAGATCTACGGCCGGGAGACCCTGGCCGATGTCGAGCGCGATTGCCTGGAACGGGGCGAGGCGCTGGGCCTGTCGGTCGCTTTCCGCCAGAGCAACAGCGAAGGGCAATTGGTGGACTGGTTCCACGAGGCGCGCGGCAAGGTCGACGGAATCATCCTCAATGCCGGGGCCTATACCCATACGTCGATCGCCTTGATGGACGCCATCTCGTCATGCGAGATCCCGGTCTTCGAGGTGCATCTGTCGAACATCCACCAGCGGGAATCCTTCCGCCATCTGTCCTATATTTCGAAGGTGGCCGTTGGAATGATTTGCGGATTTGGAACTTTCGGGTATCAGATGGCCCTTGAAGCCTTCGCGGAACGGCTTAAGAAGGCGGAATAAACAGACAACGGGCCGCCCGTCGGGCGGCGGTCCGGTAAAAGTTAGGATTGGCCCATGACGACAAAGGCCCCGGACGCGGAAATGTCCGATCATGCCAATACGCTGATTGGCAAAGCGTTCGAAAGCATTCGACGGGATATCATCACCTCCAAACTCAAGCCGGGCGAGAAACTCCGTATCGCTCAGTTGCGGGACGCCTATGGCGTCGGAACGAGCCCATTACGCGAGGCCCTGTCGCGGCTGGTGTCGGAGGGTCTGGTCACGGCCAAGGGGCAGCGGGGGTTCTGGGTGCCGCCCGTCTCGGCCGAGGAGCATCGGGATATCGTCGAAACGCGGATCGTTCTCGAAACCTACGCCTTGCGGGCCAGCATCGAGGCGGGGGACGACGAATGGGAAGGGCAAATCGTCGGCGCCTATCACAACCTGCACCGGATCGAGGAGCGCTTCGACGAGGATCCCGATACCGGCTTCATCGAGTGGTGGGAACGCAACCGGCTGTTCCACGAGGCCCTCGTCACGGCCTGCCCGTTGAAATGGCTGCTCCGGTTCCATCGGGTCGTATTCGATCTGCACAACCGCTATCACCGGGTTGCGATGCCGGGACCGAACCTTTCGCCGGACCTTTTCGAGGACCACCGGCTGATCATGGAGGCGTCGCTGGACCGGGATGCCGACAAGGCGGAAACCCTGCTGGCCACGCATATTCGCCGCGATCCGGGGTTCGCCGAAGGCAGCGTGCTGAAACTCGAGGACGACGAAGAGGACTAAACCGCGTCAGGCGGCGGCCTTGACCGCGTCGCGCAGGGTTCCGTCCTTGTAGGGAATGCGGCTCCAGCCGAAGAACTCGTCATAGACGGCCAGCAACTGGACCAGCAGGCAATCCCCGCCGATAACCGGCAAACCGGCTTTCCGGCTGGTCGCGACGAAGCGGCCGGGCGTCCGCCGGGCCAGCCCGTCGATGACCAAGGTGTCCGGGCGCAGCTTTTCCGGGCTGGCCATGGCCTGGGCCGTGCCGGCCCCCGTGGCCGAGAGGTTGTCGACCACGATATCGATCGATTCCGGACCGGGCACGCCGACCGAAACGGGCAGGCCTGGGAAGGCCGCGCGGACGCGGCCGGTCAACGCCATGGCCGCATCCAGCCGCTTGTCGGCGACGGTCAGCGAGGCGACCCCCTGTTCGGCCAGGGATAGGGCCGAGGCGACGGCCCGTCCGTCGGCCCCGATCAGCCAGACCTTGGCGCCATGCGGATCGACGCCCTCGGCGCGCAGCGTCCGACGGAATGCAGGCAAGGCCGCGATGCCGCCCTCCCAGCCGCCGTCCGCCGTGCGGCGGGCGACATCGGCGATTCCGGCCAGGCGCCCGAGCGGCGACAGGGAATCGAGATGGCGCAGCATGGCCTGCTGGAAAGGCGCGTGGATGGCCAGCCCGGCCAGGTTCCCGAACAGCTTCAGGGTCTGAACCGTGCCGTCGAGGCCGGCGTCCGTGGTCCGGATCGGCAACCAAGCGGCGTTCTTGCCGCGCCCCGCGAAACGGTCGTTCATGATTTCGATGTCGTCGGTGGCCCCGCTTTCGGGCAGCAGCGAAAAGAAAAGCTGGGCGTCGGCGCTGAGCGGCATCAACTGGCTGAACAGGGATGGGATCGGGGCGCCAGTGGGCACGCGGGAGGTTGTCACGGTATTTTTGGAAGAGGTCATGTCCGTCACTCCGCCAGGCCGGGGCCGATGACCGGTTCGTCCTGCGGGCCATAGGCTTCGCGCATGGCTTCCAGCCGGACGCCGGCGTTTCCCTTGCCGAACCCGGCATAATCCTTGCGTTGCACCACCTCGAAGAAGAACCGGTTGCAGATGGGATGGGTGTAGGCGTGCAGGAACTGGCCGCCGCCCTCGGTGTCGACGAGGATGTTGTGGGCGCGCAGTTCCTCGACGAATTCCGGCGCGTGTTCGCCGCCGGCCGCCAGATCGTCGTAGAAGCGCGCCGGCATGCGCAGCGGGCTCAGCCCGTTGGCTTCCATCGCCCGCACCGTGGCGAAGATGTCGTCCGTATGGAAGGCGATGTGCTGGATGCCCTCGCCGAAATACTCGGTCAGGAACCGGTTGGGCGAGGTGCCGGAATCCGACGATTCGTTGATCGGGAAATGGATCGTGTTGCACGGGCTGCTGACCACGTTGCTGACCACCGTGCCGCCGGGATCGTGCAGGATGTTGTGGGACCAGTCGTGGAACCCGAACATCTCCTTGAAGAAGTCGATCCACTTCGCCGTGCGGCCCGGCAGCACGGTGATGGAAACGTGATCGATTCGGTCGAGCCCGACCGGCGTCGCCTTGGCGTTGCTGCCGGGAACCGGTCGGAAGTCCTCGTCGTAGACGGACCCGCGTCCGCCGAAGATGTCGACGTAATAGATCAGGCTGCCGAACACGCCCCGGATGGCCGGCATGGCCAGTTCGCCCGGCTTGCCGGTTCCGGCGAAGACCTGGGCGCCACGGGAGGTGGCATGGTTGAAGGCGCGCTTGGCATCGGCGACGCGAAGCCCCATGGCGCAAATGCTGGCACCGTGCACCATGGCGAAGGACCGCGCGAAGCAATCGGGCTCTCGGTTGAGGACCAGGTTGATGGCTCCCTGGTTGAAGCGGGTGACGTCCATCAGCCGGTGGCGCGATGTCTCGATGAAGCCGAGGGCGCGGAACGCCCGGACCAACTCGTCACGTTCCTCTTCCGTGTAGGTGGCGAATTCGAGGAACTCGAAACCGGCCAAGCCCAAGGGGTTGGGGGCCTCAAACCAGTCATCACCCTTTTCTTCGGACATGGAAATCGCACCCAGTTCAGCAAGTCGCGGGTTGCCGGGCAGTCGCTTCCGGATAGAGAAGTATGATTTTTTCGAATATCCCATGTCAAATTAATATTGTTACGAACAAAAAAATATCGATTTTTTTGAATTCCGATTAAATGCGTATTTTTCGAAAGGGTGCTAGACTGCCGCCGTTCACGGCACCGGAGAGCGGGAGAGGTTCGTTGGCGAAGAAGGGCCAAAAGGTCGGCTTGGCGGAAATGGCGGTTCCGGTCGGGGGGGCCGGGGACGGCGAGGAGGAGCGGAAGTCGGTGATCGAGTTCACCTACGAACGCATGCGCAGCGATATCCTGTGCGGCAACCTGTTGCCCGGCTCGAAGCTGAAGATCGATCGACTGCGCCAGACCTACGGCGTCGGCCTCCATTCGTTCCGCGAGGCCCTGGCGAAACTGACCATGGACGGGCTCGTCGAGGTGTCGGGAAAGCGGGGGTTCGCGGTCAAGGCCATCTCGCTGTCCGACCTCAAGGACATCACCGAGATGAGGCAGTTTTTGGAATGCCGCGCCTTGGCTCAATCCATCGAGCACGGCGATCTGGATTGGGAGGGGCGGGTCGTCGCCGCCTATCACAAGCTGTCGCGGATCGAGCAGAAATTGAACGCCGATCCGGCCACCCATGCGGTGGAATGGGAAAACCGCAACCGGGATTTTCATGCCGCCCTGATCTCGGCCTGCCCGTCGCCCTGGCTCCTGCAGTTCCAGTCCATCATGTACCAGCAGAGCCAGCGCTACCGAATGCTGTCCTTCGTCGAGAAGGCGATCCCGCGTGACGACACCTTCGCCGAGCATGAGATGATCCTGGAGGCGACCCTGGGTCGCGATATCCCGCGAGCCACTGATCTTCTGCATCATCACATCCTGAAAGCCGCCGAAAGTTCCACGGCGGGGATTCGTCCGGCGGGGGAATGACCGGGCGGCGCCGATTGCCGAGATTCCGTGCCGGATTATAAAATTTCGTTTTTTCTGGGAAATGGCCTATAAAAATAGAACTGGCTGGCCCGAACCGGCCTCGCCAACTATAAAATGGACGATCACGCCAATGACGGCGGCCGGGCACGGGCCGCCCTTGAGACGGAAGGTGCCTATGGGGACAGACATATTCGGCGAGATGCTCAACGGGTTGGAGCCGTTGCCGGCCAGTTCCGAAACCAGCACGGTCGGAGAGTCCGTTTTTACCGAGCTCCGTAACGACATCCTGCTGGGAGCATTGAGTCCCGGCATGAAGTTGAAGCTGTCCAGCCTGCAGCGAGACTACGGCGTCAGCATCAATACATTGCGGGAGAACCTGGCTCGCCTGGCGGCCGAAGGGCTGGTCGTGGCCGAGGGACAGAAGGGGTTCCGGGTCGTCCCGGTTTCCATCGACGACCTGCGCGAGGTGACCGAACTCCGCCAGTTGATCGAATGCCATGGGCTGCGGCGTTCCATCGAACTGGGCGACCTCGATTGGGAAGGCCGCCTCGTTTCCGCCCACCATATGCTCGCCCGCAGCGAGAAGCTCATGCTCGAGGATCCCGACGCGCACGGCGCGGAATGGCAGCGATTCGACCGGCAGTTCCATGTCGCGCTGGTCTCGGCCTGCAATTCCCGGTGGATTTTGCGGATGCACCGGGTGATTCACGATCAGTTCCGGCGCTACCAGGCGTTGGCCTTGAAGACGATCGGTTTCCGGGGCGAGGAGTTGCTCGAGGAGCATCGGCAGATTCTCGAATGCACGCTGAATCGAGAGGTTGATAAGGCCGTGGCGCTGTTGGGCTCTCACATCCAGAAAGGGGCGGAACTGCCGTTCGGCGCGCCGCCCGCCACCGCCGGCTCCTGATACCTTTCTCTCCCGCCAGCTAACGGAAAACGGCGGAATAATCCCAGAAAGCGCAACTTTTGTCTGCGGCATACGGATGGTATGCCGCCGCATCGTTGATTCACCCTGCTATCTCGTAAATCGTCAATTGTAGTCAAAAAAATATATAAAATTAAAAAAATAGGTTATTTATTGACATTGTCGAACTTGGTATCCTAGCTTTCACAGATCGCCAAAAAAGAGAACGACAAGGCGATGATACCCTTAGACCGATGCAACCCACTTTTGCGGTCTTCGAGGGAATACGCGGTTAACGAAAGCCTTAACCGAAGAGACAGGGAGACTAATGTTATGGGAAAACTGGGACTTATTAAGCCCCTTTCCGGGGCTGCTATTGCGGTTGCGATGCTCAGCTCGTCGGCCTGGGCCGCCGATATCACCATCAAATTGGCCCACGTCGATCCGGCGGATTGGCAGACCTCGAAGAAAGGCGCCGCGACGGCGGCGTTCAAGAATATCGTCGAGGCCGAATCCGAAGGCCGGATCGAGGTCGAGCTGTTCCCGGCGGGCGCGCTGGGCGGCGAGACCGATCTGGTGCAGTCGGTCCAGGACGGCACGTTGACCATGACGATGGTTTCCGGTGCCTTTTCGAAGGTCTGTCCGGAAGCGGGCGTTCTGGATATCCCCTACATGTTCTCGTCCGCGCCGGTCGCCTGGAAGGTGCTCGACGGCCAGTTCGGCGCCGAGTTGGGCGAGTACTGCCTCGAAAAGACCGGGTTGCGCACGCTGGCCTACGCGGAAACCGGCTTCCGCAACTTCACCAATTCGAAGCATCCGATCAAGCAGGTCAGCGACGTGGCCGGTTTGAAGATCCGCGTCATGACCGTTCCGCTGTTCGTCGAGATGGTTAAGGCGCTGGGTGGCGAGCCGACCCCGATTCCGTGGCCGGAAGTGCCGACTGCCCTGGGCACCAAGGTGGTGGACGGCCAGGAAAACCCGGTCAGCGTGATCTATTCGAACAAGTTCTATGAACTGCAGAAGTACATGACCCTGGATCAGCATGTGTATGGCGCTGATTTCTTCCTGACGAACGAGGATTTCTATCAGGGCCTGACCGACGACGATAAGGCGTTGATGCGGCGCGCCGCCATCATCGCCGGCAACGTCGGGCGTTCGATCCAGCAGTTCAATTCGGCCGTCGGCGTGTCCCAGCTGATCGAAAAGGGCATGGAAGTGTCCAAGCCGAGCAGCGCGCAGTTGGCCGAGTTCCGCGATGCGAGCCAGCCCGCCGTGATCAAGTGGCTGTCCACTCAGATCGACAAGACCTGGATCGACAAGCTGCAGAAAGCGGTGGCCGACGCGGAAAGCACGATGTGAAGCTCTAACCTCCCAATAAAATAACTTGCACAAGTGGCGGATCTGGCCCCAGCCATTTCCGCCACTTGAATCCATAAGTAAAAAAATTTCTGGGAGACCAAGATGGAAAAGATCGAGGCCGTCTACAAGAAAGCCATGGGCTGGTTGACGGGAAGCTCGTTGTTTGTCTGCTTCGTCGTCGTTTTCGCCAGCAGCCTCAGCCGTTATGCCTTCAACGCTCCGTTCCAGTGGAGCGAGGAACTGGCCAAATTCTCGATGATCTATGGCACCGTCTTCGGTGCGGCTTATGCCTACCTGTCGGGGACCCAGGTCCGGTTCTCCGTTTTTCTCTATCTCGTTCCAAAACGGTTGTCCCGGTGGATGGGCCTCGTTAGCGACGTCGCCATTCTGGTTCTCGGCATCGCCCTGACGGTCTCCGGCTATATCTTCATGATGAAGCGCGGGGGGATCATGGCGTCCGGCCTCGGGGTGAGGATGTACTACCCGCAGGCCGCAATGATGCTTGGCGGCGCCTGCTTGTCATTCGCTGCCTTGCTCCGCGTCGTCGGCCAGTTCCTGAGCGCCAAGCCAGAAACCGAGGAGACCGCGCCATGATCGCCGCCGTCGTCCTCCTGGCTCTCCTGTTCATCGGGACGCCGATCGCCTTCGCCGTGGCCCTTGCCGTGGTCACCGAGGTGCTGCCGACCGGCATGACCTTCGGCCTTGTCGCCCAGCGGATTTTCGCCGGTCTCGATTCCTTCTCGCTGCTGGCCGTTCCTCTGTTCATCCTGGCGGGCGAACTGATGAACGCCAGCGACATCACCGGACGGATCATCAATCTCGCCCATTCGCTGTTCGGCACCATGCGGGCCGGGTTGGCCCAGGTGAACATCGGGGCTTCGCTGATCTTCGCCGGTATCTCGGGTTCCGCCGTCGCCGATACCTCCGCCCTCGGCCGGGTGTTCATCCCGTCGCTGGAGAAGGAGGGATACCCGCGGGACTTCGCCGCGGCGCTGACCGCCGCGGCCTCGGTCATCGGGCCGATCCTGCCGCCAAGCATTCCGGTCATCATCTACGCGCTGATCGCCAGCAACCTGTCCGTCCCTGCCCTGTTCCTGGCCGGTGTCGTGCCGGGGCTTCTTCTGGGGGTCGGGTTGGGCGTCTACTGCTGGTTCTTCGCCGCCAAGTACGAGAAGAAGAAACAGAAGGTCAGCATGCAGGCGCGCATGAAGGCGGTCCGCGAGGGGCTGGTGCCGATCTTCATGCCGGTGTTCATCGTCACCTCGATCGTCATGGGGGTGGTGACGCCGACCGAGGCGGCCGCCTTCGCGGCGGGCTACGCCCTGTTCGCCGGCTTGTTCATCCTGCGGACGCTGAAGCTGAGCGATCTGCCGCCGGTGTTCATTAGCGCCATGCGGGATTCCTCGTCGATCCTGATCATCATGGGAACGGTCGCCGCCGGGAACTGGCTGCTGACCCTGCACATGATCCCGCAGCATGTCAGCGCCTGGGTGCTGGAAATGCTGCAAAGCCCCTGGATGTTCCTGCTCGGCGTCAACATCCTGCTGTTGATCGTCGGTCTGTTCCTGGAAGGCATCGCGGCGATGCTGGTGCTGGTGCCGATCCTCCATCCGGTGGCGCTCAGTTTCGGCATCGATCCGGTGCATTTCGGCCTCGTCGTCATCTTCAACCTGATGATCGGCCTGATCACGCCGCCGATGGGGTTGTGCCTGTTCGTCGCCGATGCCATCGCGCATGTGGGGATCGGCGCGCTGGCCCGGCGCATCCTGCCGTTCTTCGTCGTCGAGGTCGTCGTCCTCGTCATCATCACCCTGGTCCCGGAAACCACGGTCTGGCTGCCGCGGGCGCTGGGATTCTAAGAAGAAAGAGGTAAGGGAGGGTCGGATGATCCAGCTTGGATTGATTGGTGCAGGGATTTCGAGGTCCTCGGCGCCGCGTCTTCATGCCTTTCTCGGCGAGATGCATGGTGTGCCGTTGACCTATGATCGGATCGATTCCAACGAAATCCCGGATTTCGTGTTCGAAAACGCGCTCAAGGCCTGCGCCGAAGGGGGGTATCGCGGCGTCAACGTCACTCACCCCTTCAAGGAGAAGGTCCGCAGCCAGGTCACGGTCGCCGATCCTCTGATGGCGCGCATCGGCGCGATCAACACGGTGATCTTCGACCCCGCCGGATGGCAGGGATACAACACCGATTTCAGCGGCTTCTCCGGGGCGTTCCGTCATCGTTTCGGCGATGCGCCCCCGGGGACGGTGCTGATCGTCGGCGCCGGCGGCGTCGGCAAGGCGATCGCTTTCTCGCTGATCCAGCTCGGCGCCAACGAGATCTGGCTGTACGACGTCAACCGGGCGCAATCGGCCGGACTGGCGGCGGGGCTCAAGGAAGCGGGCGTCACCGTGGAGGTGGTCGACGACGCCGGGTTCCCGACCGCCATCGCCGAGGCCGACGGGCTGGTCAACGGCACGCCGCTCGGCATGTTCCAGCATCCCGGCAATGCCTTCCCGGAAAGCGCCATCGGCGGGCAGCGCTGGGCCTTCGACGCCGTTTATACGCCGCTGGAAACCGAGTTCCTGAAATGCGCCAAGGCGGCGGGCCTGAAAATCCTTTCCGGTTACGACCTGTTCCTGTTCCAGGGCTTCCACGCGTTCAAGTATTTCACCGGCATCGAGGTCGATGTCGAAGCGGCGATCAAGGCCTTTCCGCCGCCGGAGAACGTCGCGGCCTTGAACTGAGGGGGAATTCTCAGGCTCGTATGCGGCGCAGGGTCGGGTCCAACCGGTCCCGGAGCCAGTCGCCGGCCAGGCTGATGGAAAGCGCTAGGAAGAAGATGATGGTTCCCGGCATCATGGTCAGCCACCAGGCGGTCAGCAGCCGGTCACGGCCCTCGCTCATGATCTGCCCGAGGCTTGTCAAAGGCGGCTGGACGCCGAGGCCTAGGAAACTCAGCGCCGTCTCCAGCAGGACGGTCAGCGGCAGGTTGATGGTCAGCTGCACCAGCACGACATTGAGGACGTTCGGCAGGATGTGCCGCAGGTAGATCCGGGTGGAGGAGGCGCCCAGGGCCCGGATGGCGATGGCATAACCATGCTCCTGGGCACTCAGCGCCGCGCCGCGCGTGAGGCGGGCGTAGACTTCCCATCCGGTCAGGCCGATCAGCAGCAGGAACAGGGTGAAACTGTTGTCGAACACGGCCAGGACGAACAGCGCGACGATGATGATCGGCAGCGACGCCTGAACGTCGACGGCGGCCATGATGACCGTCTCGGTGGCGCCGCGCCGGGCCGCCGCGAGCAAGCCGAGCAACGAGCCGACGATGGCCCCGATGAAGGTGCCGACGATGGCGATGATCAGCGTGATCCGCGAGCCGACCACCAGCCGGGCCAGTAGGTCGCGCCCCTTCTCGTCGGTTCCCAGCAAGAAGCTGTCCTCGCCGCCGAGGAACAGCGGCGGCTTGAGGCGCTTGAGCAGCGACGCCTCGCGGAAGGTGTGCTCCGTCAGCACGTCGCCGAACAGCGCGAACAGGACGAACATCAGGACGTAGAACAGGGCGATGCGCACCGCCCAGGGCATGTCGCCGAAAATGCCGGAGATCCTCCCCGTCATCTCAGCGCACCCTGATGCGCGGGTCGATCACCAGATAGAGCAGATCGACCAGCAGGTTGGCGAGGACCATGGTCCCGGCGACGGCGAGGACCAGGAACTGGACCACGGCGATATCGCGCGTGATGACCGAGCGGACCAGCAACTGGCCGACACCCGGCCAGGCGAACACCTGTTCGGTCACCACCGAGCCGGCGATCAGGGTGCCCAGACTGAGCCCCAGGAGCGTGACCAACGGGATCGCCGCGTTCGGCGCGACGTGCCGGGCCAGGCGCCGGACCCGCGGGATGCCGCGCGCCTCGGCGGCGATCATGAAGGGCTTGTTGATGGTTTCCAGCACCGATGAGCGGGCAAACCGCGCGAAGGCGCCCATCGAGGCCAGCCCCAGCGTCGCGGCGGGGGCGAGGAGCGCGCCCAGGGAAAAGAGATCGCTCCCCGATCCGTAGAAGACCTGGAAGGCCAGCGCTCCGATCAGGATGACCCCGAGGCCGAACAGGAAATTCGGCATGGCGAAGGCGAAGACGGAAAACGCCATCACCCCCCGGTCGATCGGGGAATTCCGGTTAAGGGCGGCGACCACGCCGAGCGGGATGCCGACCCCGAGGGCGATCAGCAGGGCCGTTCCGCCGAGCATCAGGGTCGCCGGCAGTTTGTCGAGGAACAGCTCGAGGGCCGGGCGGCCGGTATGGATCGAATAGCCGAACTGGCCGCGGGCCAGCGTCCCGACATAGGTGACGTACTGCTTCCAGAGCGGCTGATCGAGGCCGAGCTTCTCGCGGTACTGGTCGATGACTTCCTGGCCGACATCGGGCGGGGCCAATGCCGCCGCCGGATCGCCGGACAGCCGGATGAAGACGAACACGATGGTGACCGTCAGCAGCATGGTGGCGACGGCACGCAGGAGCCGGGTCGACAGATACAGGAACATCAGCGCCCCTCCTCTAAAGCCAGTCCCGTTCGTTCGGTTTCGGTGCCGGTGAACAGCCCGCCGGGCACCGCGGCCACGAGGTCCTTGGTGTAGGGTTCCTTCGGCGAGCGGAACACGTCGCGGGCGGTTCCGCGTTCGACCACCTTGCCGTGCCGCATCACCAGCACGTTGTCGCAAATCGCCGCCGCGACCATCAGGTCGTGGGTAATGAAAATCATGGCGAAACCCATGGCCTTCTGAATATCCTGGAACAGGGTCAGGATCTGCGCCTGGATCGACACATCGAGCGCCGAGACGGATTCGTCGGCGATCAGCACTTTCGGATTGAGCGCCAGGGCCCGCGCGATGCAGATGCGCTGCCGCTGCCCGCCGGAGAATTCGTGTGGATAGCGGTCGGCCGCCTGTTGCGGCAGGCCGACGAGGTCGAGCAGTTCGCCGACGCGTGTCATCGCCTGTCTGGCGGACGCGCCGTGAATGACCGGACCTTCCGCGATGGCGCTGCCGACCTTCTGGCGCGGATCGAGGGCGGAATAGGGATCCTGCAGTACGATCTGCAAATCGGAGCGCAGCGAGCGCATGATCGCGCCCTTGGCATGGGTGACGTCCTGGCCTTCGAAATGGATACGGCCCCGGTCGGGTTCCTCGAGGCGGAGGAGACAACGGGCCAGGGTCGACTTGCCTGACCCGGACTCGCCGACCACCCCCAGTGTCTCCCCGGCTCCGAGAGAAAAGGAAACGTCCTTCAGGGCTTCCAGATCACGGTGTGAAAAGGGGCCGGTCTTCACGCGGTAGGTCCGGGAAATTCCCTCGACTTTGAGGATGGGCGGCGTTTCCTCTCGCTCTCTTCCGTCGGCCGGACGGGGCACGGCGTCGAGCAGGCGGCGGGTATAGGGGTGTTGCGGGCGGGTCAGGACGTCCCGGCTGGTGCCGGTCTCGACGATTTCTCCCTCGCACATCACGGCGATCCGATCGGCGATCTCGGACACCACGCCGATGTCGTGCGTGATGAACAGTACGGCCGCGTTGCGGGTGGCGCTCAGCTCGGCGACCAGACGCAGGATTTCCGCCTGGGTGGTGACGTCGAGCGCGGTCGTCGGTTCGTCCGCGATAAGGAGTGCCGGGCCGAGCGCCAGGGCGCCGGCGATGACGATCCGCTGGGCTTGGCCGCCGGAAATCTGATGCGGGTACGAGCGGTAGATGCGTTCCGGCTCGGGGAGCTGGACCATGTCGAGAAGTTCCATGGCGCGGCGGCGGCGCTCCCCGCGCCCCTCCACGCCATGGACGAGCATGATCTCCTCTAGCTGACGGCCGATCCGTTGGATCGGGTTGAGGCTGGCCGATGCGTCCTGGAAGATCATCGCGATTCGCCGGCTGCGGAGCTTTTCGAATGCCTTTGACCGCTGCGGCGGAAGGGCGCCCCCTTCGAACCGGATCTCTCCGCCGTGGACCCGAAGCTGCGGCGGCAGCATGCCCATGACCGACTGGGCGAGGACCGATTTTCCCGATCCCGATTCCCCGACGAGGCAGAGCGTCTCGCCGGGCCGGATGGAAAGGGACGCCCCTTCGACGGCGAACTCCCGGTCGGCGCCTTCCGGCAGCTTTACCGAAAGGTTGCTGACCTCGAGGGTATTGGCCGGCACCGGGGCGTCCCGCTTCTCGTCCGCGTCACTCGGCAATCTGCAGGTACAGATTGTCGAACACCGTCCGCGAGACCGCGCCGGTGCGGAAGGTGAGGTTGTCCCGGTACGCATAAGTCATGACGTTGCGCCACAGGTACATGCCGGGCGTCACGTTTTCCCATTCGTCGACCAGGGCCAGGTAGGCGGCCTTGCGGGCTTCGAACTCCTCCGCCGATTCGAAGGCTTCGCCCAACTCGTAGAACTTCGGCGTCGCTTCCCAAGTCTTGTGGGCGGCATTCACGCGGCTCGAGTTGGGGCCCCAATCCAGCCACAGCGGGCGGTAGGGGTCGCCGCAGAACTCGCTCGACATGGACATGTTGAGCAGGTGGAACGGCCGCTGGTAGGCCAGCGAGAAGTTGTCGACGATCTTGACGCGGACGTTGATGCCGACGTCGCGCCACTGCTCGACCATGATCTCGGCGGCCGTCTCGTAGTTCGGATAGAAGCCGCGCGTGATGTGCCACTCCAGTTCCCGGCCGTCGTAATCGGTCTTGGCGAGGAATTCCTTGGCGCGTTCCGGATCGTAGGTGTAACGCGCCTTGCGGTCCGGATCGTAGTAGGGGCCGTATTCCGGGAAGTTGAACGGTGCCGGGGTGAAGGTCGCGTCGCCCCACAGGGCCTCGGTGATGCTGTCGCGGTCGATGGCCATGACCATCGCCTTGCGGAGGTTGACGTCCTGCAGCGGGTTGTCCGGCAGGTCCTTGGTCGCCAGCATGTTGAAGGCGAACATCGGGTAGTTTTCGATGTCCTGCGACAGGACCTTGACCCCCGGGGTTCCCTTGACCACCGGAATCTGGTCGACCGGAACGCCGACGATGATGTCGTACTCGCCCGCCGCCAGGCCGGCGAACCGGGTCGAGTATTCGGGGACGACCTTCCAGGTGATCTGTGCGGCCGGCGGCTTGCCCGCCCACCAATCATCATTGGCGACCGCGACCAGTTTGTCCGAGGGGTCGAAGCTGACCAGCTTGTAGGGGCCGGTTCCGATGGGCTTCTGACCGAAGGCGTCGACGCCGACCTCCTCGTAGTAATGCTTCGGCAGGACGAAGCCGACATTGGTCACCAGCCGGTTGATGAACACCGGGTCCGGTTTTTCGGTTTCGATTTCCACCGTGTAGGGGCCGGTCGCTTCCACGCGGACGATGCCGCGGGCATAGCGCGTGCCGCGCGGGGCTTCGGGTTTCGGCCCCCAAAGCCGTTTCGCCGATAGCGAGAAGGCGACGTCCTCGGCGGTCATCGGCTCGCCGTCGTGGAACTTGACGTCGTCGCGCAGGGTGATCGTCCAGACGGTCGGCGTGGTCCGTTCCCAGCTCTTGGCCAGCCAGGGCATCAGCTTGGTGCCGTTCGGATCCTCGTGCAGATTGCGCCGCACGAGCGTGTCGAACAGGTTCCAGTGGACGCGGCCGCCGGTGTTCGACAGGCCGATCACCGGGTCCATGGTCGGCCACAGGTTGTCCACCGCGAAAACGAGCGACGGCCGTTCGTCGGCCGCAACGGCGGCGGCGCCGCCGAACAGCGGAATGGCGGCGGCGAGTGCCGCCAACAGGAATTTCCGAACAGGAATCATAGCGTCTCTCCCTCAACTAAAGAGTCTTGTCCGATACCGCGCGATCCTTCCGATAGGCGCGTTCGTTGGCCAACGACGGGATGCGTTGCCGGGTGGTTTCGACATCGGCCAGATTGATATCGAGGATCGCGTGGCCAACCTCTTCGCCCAAATCCGTCAGGATTTCCCCCCAGGGATGGACGACCATGGAATGCCCATAGGTCTGGCGACCGTCGTCGTGCTCTCCGGTTTGTGCCGGGGCGACAACGAAGCATCCGTTTTCCACGGCGCGGGCCCGGACCAGAAGTTCCCAGTGGGCCTGGCCCGTCGGCCGGGTGAAGGCGGCGGGCGCGAACAGGATGCGGGCGCCCTGTTTGGCGTATTCTCGGTAGAGATGCGGAAAGCGCAGGTCGTAACAGATCGACAGGCCGAACGGCCCCCACGGGGTATCGGCCAGGACCGACGCCTCGCCGGGTGCGTAGCGGCTCGACTCCAGCCGCTTCACGCCGTCCGGCAGATAGACGTCGAACAGATGGATCTTGTCGTATTTGGCGACGATCTCGCCCGTCGAACCGATCAAATGGGTGCGGTTGGCCGGTTTGTCGGTTCCCGGGTCGCGGATCGGCGTCGAGCCGCTATGGACCCACATGCCGTATTTGGCCGCGATTTCCCGGCAGGCCGCGACATAGGGGTCCCGGTCCTCGTCGGTGATGATTTTCCGGGCGGATTCGACGTCCCGGTTCATCAGTCCCGCCGCTTCCGGCAGGCACAGCAGGCCGCAATCCCGTTCCGCTGCGAGAGCTGCGATGGAGTGGACTGCGGCGACGTTGCCTGCGTGGGAATTCGTGGAGCACATCTGAGCTACACACAGACGCAAAGTGTCGGCAGTCACCGCATCTCCTCATTCCGTCAATAAAATGAACGATAGGCACCACTGACCATCAAGTTAGGCGCTATTATGTGCCGTGTATAGTTCAATGTTCTTGCAATTCGTTAGTTTTATTAACATGATTTGCCATGACCAAGACGCGCCGTCTGCCGCCGCTCCACGCGCTTCGCGCCCTGGAAGCCCTCTATCTGACCGGATCGGTCACCCGGGCGGCGGATTACCTCAACGTCACGCATTCGGCGGTCAGCCATCACATCGGCCAGATCGAGAAATGGTCCGGCCGGGTCATGGTCCAGCGCGTCGGCCGGCAGTCCCGGCTGACCGAGGAAGGGGAAAGCCTGGCCCGCGTGGCCCGCGAAGCCTTCGACGCGATCCGCCACGAGGTCGACCGCCTGCCCCTGCGAACCCAAAGGCCGGTGACCATCGCCGCGCTGCCGATCGTGGCGTCGGAATGGCTGATGCCGCAACTGCCGGGGATGTTGCGGAAGAATCCGGAAATCAGTGTGCATGTCTCCTACGCGCTGTCCGACCGGCCCCTGCAGCCGGAAGCCGACATCATCATCGCGTTCGGCCGCCGGGAAACCCTGGGGCCGGAGGATTTCGCGCTGCTGCCGGGCGAGGCGGCGCCGGTCTGCTCGCCGGATTTCCTGAAGAAATGCGGTAACGACCCGGAACGGGCCCTGCTGGACGGCCCGCATCTCCACGACGAGGATATGCGCATCTGGTCGGACTGGATGGATGCGGCGGCCTTGAACCCGGCCGGCGGCATGACCCATGCCCAGATCTACGTGGAAGGCTCGAGCCTGCTGAGGATCGCCGCCTTGGAAGGGCACGGCGTCGCCATCTGCCGTTTGGCATTGGTGCAAAAGGATATCGAGCGGAACCGGCTGGTCCAATTGTCGCCGATCACCTCCGATCATGACTGGGTCTACTTCGTGCGCAGCAATGCGTTGCGGCGGGCGGACGCCAGCGTGGGGGCCGTCCTGTCCTGGTTTGCGGCCGGGGCGATCGGCGCGCCGTGAAAAACGGTATCTTCTTTACAGACCTGTGACGGCGATCATCACCGGATGCGGAGGGCAGGTGCTACTTTGGGTTTCCAGAGACTCCCGCTGTAACGAGTTGGTCGATGCAGGAACCCGATCCGGATCGCTTGCGCGAGGCATATGCCCTGATGGGCAGGGAGCCGGCCGTTGTCCTGCCCGAATTGAATGAACTCGCGGAGCGGGGATCGGTCGATGCCCTGGTCTATCTCGGGCACATGTACCAGGAAGGGCTCGGAACGGAGGCCGATTCCGGAACGGCGAAGGACTATTTCAAGCGTGCCCGCGACGCCGGTTCCGTCGAGGGGGCCTATCGGCTCGGCCGGCTCTACGTCGATGCGGCGGATTTCCAGAAGGCCGAGGACGCGTTCGCCATCGGCGTCGAGCGGAACCATCTGCCATCGATCTACTGGATGGCCCGAATTCTCGAAAGCAGCGAAGGCGATGCCTGCAAGCAGGATCTGGCGAGGTCTCTGTACAGGATCGCGTCCAAGAAAGGCCATTACTTCGCGCGGAAACGGCTGATCGCCCTTCTGATCCGGCGGACGTCCGGCATGTCGGACAACATCCGCGCGATCCTCATGGCGATTCGCTTCTACGCGATCTCGCCATGGATCTTCTGGCTCATGATGACGCGGGAGTGGGACGACCGGCTGCGTTAGAGTGGCCTCCCGCTACGTCCCTAGATGTGCCCAGCCGGTCGAAAGCATGGCCAGGCCGATGACGCCGATGACCAGGGCCGAGACGTAGGGCGCCTTTTCCACGAAACGGTCGAACCGGCCGCTGCGGCGGGAGACGTAGCGCATGCCGAGGGCTGCGGCGATCCCGGCGGCGACCAGCGTCACGGCAAGGCCGGCGCTGAAAGCGGAGACCAGCCCGATGCCGAGCCAGAACCGGTTCAGGTGCAGGCAGAGGATCAACACGGTGATGGCCGCCGAACAGGGGATCAGGCCGCCGGTCAATCCGAACAGGGCGGTCTGGAACGACGTCGTCCGGCCGTCGGCGAACCGGGCCTGAATCTGCGACGCATGCGCCCGGGCATGCCCGTCTCCGTGATGGTGGTGATCATGGCCGTGATGATGGTGGCCGTGGTCATGATCATGATGGGAGGCCGGTGCGTGCGACCGGCGGGTCTGCAGGAACATCCAGACCGCGATGCAAAGGATCAGCCCGCCGGACGCCATCATGAACCAGGGTTCCATTTGTTCGCCGATCATCCGGTTGCCGAATTCCAGGGCGGCGATGGCCAGAACCCAGACGATGAGGCTGTGCGAAACCGCTGCGGAAAGCCCGAGCAGCACGGCCTGCCCGACGGTACCCCGGACGGCGATGATGAAGGCTGCCATCATCGTCTTGGAGTGGCCGGGCTCCAAACCGTGCAGGGCGCCGAGCAGCAACGCCATCGCCGCCAGCAGAAGCGGGGAAGCGGTTCCCTGGGAAATGGCCGTCGTCAGATCCATCCGCGGGCTCCGTCAAAGATATTTCGAGATTTCCTTGAACTCGGCGAGAACGGCACGGCCCTCCGCGCCGCCCTGAAGGCTGCCGTCGAGACAATGGTCGATGTGGTCGCGGATGAAGACCTGCTTGGCCTTATGGACGGCCGCTTCGACGGCGGCAAGCTGTTGGGCGACTTCCGTGCAGCGTCGCCCCTGCTCGATCATCTCGACGATCTTCCGCAGATGCCCGTCGGCTCGTTTGAGGCGTTTGACGACATCGCCGTGGCTTGTGTGAGCATCGTCCATTGGTTTCATCCGTGTCCGATTTGACCCTCTGTATCCTATCCTGGGGGATAGGATAAGAAAAATAAAAAAATCACTCCTCTCCGGATTCCGCGTGCGGGCATTTCGGTTGCGGGGCCTCCAGACGTCCATCCGACAGCCGCAGGGTGCGGGTGGCGATCTGGCGCCGGAAGTGCGGATCGTGGGAAATCACGATCATCGCCTGCGGCAGGCCGAGAAGGATTTCGACCAGGCGGGCCGTGGTCGGTTCGTCGACCGCATTGGTCGGTTCGTCGAGCAGCAGCACCTTGGGGTCCATCGCCAATACGGCGGCCAGGGTGACCAGCCGCTTCTCGCCGCCCGACAGCTTATGGGTGACGCGGTCGCGCAGATGCATCAGTCCCAGGTCGTCCAGCACCTTGTCCACGATGGCGATGCACTCGGCCCGGCTCCTGCCCAGGTTCAGCGGGCCGAAGGCCACATCCTCGGCCACCGTCGGGCAGAACAGTTGATCGTCCGGGTCCTGGAAGACCAGTCCGGCCAGCCGCCGCACCTCGACGAAGTCCGCTTCGACATCGCGTTCGCGTCCGAAGGCGGTGATCCGCCCCTGGCTCGGCCGCAAAAGCCCGATCAGGATATGCAGCAGGGTGCTTTTCCCGGCCCCGTTATGGCCGGTCAGGCACAGGCGTTCGCCCCCGTTCAGGGTCAGATCAACACCGTCCAGGACCTTTGGCCGTCCGGGATACGCGAAGTGGATGTCGGCAACGTCAAAGAGCGATGACATACAAGAGTTCCGTGTTGATGAGGAGGGCGATCGCGGCCAGGAACAGGCCGCCGAAGAAAAGGTCGTTCGGCCCGAAGCGGAGGTCTTCCAGCACCGGTAGGCGGCCGGAGAAGCCCCGGCATTTCATCGCCTCGAGAATGCGCTCGGAACGTTCGAGCGCGCGAACCAGCATCATGCCGATCAGGTATCCGAAGGTCCGGTAGGTGTGCATCGAGTTGTGGGCCTCGAAGCCGCGCGCCTTCATCGCGGTGCGCAGTCGCAAGTATTCCTGATGCAGAACCTCGATGTAGCGGACCGTGAACATCAGCAGGTGAACGAGGTTCTCCGGAACCCGGAGCCGATGCAGCGCATGGCCGAACCGCACGGAATCCAGCGAGCCGACCAGGGCCAGCATCGCCAGAACCACGGCGTTGGCCTTGAGCGCGATCTTGAGCGCCATCAGCGCACCCTGCCAGCTCGCAGTCAGCTTCCAGATATGGAAGATGGCATCTCCGGGAACGGTGAACGGCAGCATGAGCAGCATGAAAACAATGAAACCATCCATCGCCGCCATGCGCCGCAATGTCCGGCCGGCCGGTAGCCGGGCGGATACCATCATCAGCACCGACGCAGCCAAGGCAAGGACCAACGCGGCCGGGTTGTCGAGGGCGACGACGATGACGGCGAACAGGACGACGGCGAGGATTCGGGTTCGCGGGTCGACGCGCCGGATGCCGCCACCCGGAGCGGTGGCCGGGTTCACGTCCAGGACGCCCTGGCTGGTTCCCGCGAGATGGCCCATGGCGTCAGGCGGACTTCCGGCTGGCGCGTTTGGCCGCGATGTAGAAGGCGAGACCGAACAGCCCCAGGATATAACCGATGCCGCCGAGGATGGTTTGGAAATCGTTCTTTTCCTTGTAGGCGGCAATTTCCCGGCGTAGCGGATTGACCTCGTGATGGATCAGTTCGGCAAGCATCTCGCGCTGCGCCTCCGAGAAATCGACCGGTTGCGACGATTGTGGCGCGGCTGCCGCCGCCGCTGTGGCCGTCTCGGTCTCTGCAGGCGCTGTGTCCCCGAGGATCGGCAGGTCTTCGACCTCCATGCGGGCATTCGCGACATGTCCGGCACCGAGGTCGGCCCGGAACACATGGACCGTCCGCTGGGTCGGCTTGTAGGTGAAGAAGCCGTCCTCGTCGGTCTGGACCTCACCGATCTTGTTGCCGTCGCCGTCGAATACCTCGACGGTGGCATCGTCGGCGACGTCGCCGTTCGAGAACCCGATCTCGCCCTCGATAACGTCGCCGCTGGAATAGACCGAGGCGATGACCTTATGGGCCTGCGCCTGACCGGGAATGAACGAAACGGCCAATAGGGCGGCCAGGATCAAATTGCGCATGCCTGAATTCTCCTTAGGACGGCTGGGCGAAGGCTTGGAAAAGTTCCGGTTTGACCCGGCGGGCGAGCAGGACGGCCGCCCCTGAAAGAACGGCTTCTATGGCCATGATCGGAATATGGGCGAAAAAGATCAACTTGGCGGCGGGGATGAACGCATCCCCGGTCAAGGCCAGCGCCGCGCCGACGCAGAATGTGGTCAGGGCGATGGCCAATGCGCCGCCGACAGCCCCCCAGACCGCGGCCACGGCCGGCCGGCCGGCGGCAATGCCATGCCGGCAGACATAATGGACGATGACGGCGGGAAGCGCGATGTTGAGCGTGTTGACGCCGAGCACGGTCAATCCGCCGAACCCAAAGAACACCGCCTGTAACAATAGGGCGACGAACAGTGCGGGAAAGGCGGCCCAGCCGAGGATCAGCCCGGCCAGGCCGTTGAGGATCAAATGAACGCTGGACGGCCCCAGCGGGACGTGGACGAGCGAGGCCACGAAGAAGGAGGCGCTCATCACGCCTGCGGCCGGGATCCTCTCCACCGAGAGCTTTTTCAGGCCCAGCCCGATTCCGGCGGCGGCGAGAACCGTGCCGCCGACGATGACCTGCGAGGAAAGAGCCCCGTCTACGATATGCATGGAGTTACGTCCTTTTTGTTCAAGTCGGCGCTATTTCAAACTGTAAGCGGGGAAAATGGGCTTGGCAGGGCGTGCGCTCGGCAAACTGGCAAAGAAAGCCGATGCGACCAGAAAAGAGTTCATCCTCGGTTATCCCCCTAAGATACGAAGGCTCCGCTCCATCCGCGTGGGGCGGTTTCCCGGGAGACGCTTTTGGGGGACGGGCTTTAATCCTGAGGAAGAACTCCCCGAGGGCTCAAGACCGGCAACGCTCGCCCCGGCGTCCGATGGCTAATCCTCCGCCGAAGTATGATTCCGGCGGCGGCAGACGGCAGGTCTCCTGGCTCGCGGGTCTTTGTCGTCGCCCGGCCTTCCCAGTTTCCCAGTGGCCTGATCGGGCGGGACTCGCCGCTCACAGTTGCGGGGGCAGCTACGGGCTCGGTCCCTGATGGGTACACCTCACCGTATTCCCTTTTGATCTCCTAGGCGTTCACCCTCGGAGAACCGTCGGCCTCAAAATACCGCAACGTCCCGCCGCGTCAATCGCCATTTGGACGCATCCGATGAAGGACGGTTTCCGGAATGCCGGTCCCTGCTTTATATTTTGGGGAGAGACGGGAAAAAGGCCGATGGCTCAACTGCGCAAGGGTCGGACGACGGGGTGCTGCGCCGCGCTGGCGGCGAAGGCGGCGACCCTGGCGCTCGTCGAAGCGCGCTTTCCGGAAGAGGTTTTGTCTCTTCTGCCGAACGGCGCCGAGCCGAGGTTTCTGCCGGCCGATGCAGAGATGCCGGTGGCCGGCCACGACGGGGGTGTCCTGGCCACGGACGGGTTCGCGTCATGAAGGTGCTGGTTCTCGGCGGCACCGGCGAGGCCCATGCCCTCTGCCTCGAGCTATGGGAGGCGGGGGTCGATTTCCTGCATTCCCGGGCCGGTATCCTGGAGAACCCCATGCCGTTGCCCTATCCGCACCGGGACGGCGGTTTCGGCGGGGCGGACGGACTCGCGGCGTTCGTTTCCGCCGGGAAATTCAGTCATATCGTTCTGGCGACCCATCCCTTTGCCAAACAGATCGCGGGCAATGCCCGCCGGGCGGCGGCGATGACCGGTCTGCCGCTGCGCGAAATCCAACGCGCGCCTTGGGCGCAGCCGCCGGGCGCTATTTGGCATCCGTTCGACAAACTGGACGAATTGGCCGACGCCTTGCCGAGAAGGGCGCGGGTTTTCCTGACCATCGGGCGGAAGCGCCTCGATGTCTTTTCGCGTCGGGCCGACCTTTGGTTTCTCTATCGGGCCATCGAGCCGTCCGGCGTCCCGCTCGACGGGATCGAAATCATCGCCCGCCCGCCGTTCGATTTGACCGGCGAAATCGCCCTTATGCGTGAGTATCGCATCGACTGCCTGGTGACCCGCAATTCCGGCGGCGAGGCGACGCGGGCCAAGATCGACGCGGCGGCGCAGCTGGGGGTTCCGGTTTTCCTGTTGCAGCACGAGGAGATCGGCGAGGCGGTTGCGCCTTCCGATGTCCGTTCGGTTCTCGATTGGCTGCTGAAACAAGTTCCTTGACGCTGCTCCGACGGCACGCCCATATGGGGGAACGGACTTGGTGTCCCGCAAGGGATGAAGAGGGAATATGGTGAGGGAGCGAACCGCCCCGATTCCATAGCCGCCCCCGCGACTGTAAGCGGACTGAAATCTGCCAAGATGCCACTGGCCTGTGAAAGGCCGGGAAGGCGGGCGGGTTTGGCCTTGAAGGCCGCGCCGCGAAGCCAGGAGACCTGCCAGATCCATTTGGTCAACCGTCGGTGGGACGGGGGCACCACTCCGGGTTTTTTCATGCTCCCGATGTGGTCTCTTCCCGCACCATAATTGGGAGCGATAGATGCCTACGAAAATTCCTGCCACCGTGATCACCGGCTTCCTCGGCGCGGGGAAGACGACCATGGTGCGCCATATCCTCGAGAACGCGAACGGCAAGCGCATCGCGCTGATCATCAACGAATTCGGCGATATCGGGGTCGATGCCGACCTGCTGAAGGGCTGCGGCATCGAGGGCTGCGGCGACGACGACGTGGTCGAACTGGCCAACGGCTGCATCTGCTGCACCGTGGCCGAGGACTTCATCCCGGCGATGGCCGGCCTGGTGGCCCGCGACCCGCAGCCCGACCATATCATCATCGAGACCTCCGGCCTGGCCCTGCCGCAGCCGCTGATCCGCGCCTTCAAGTGGCCCGACATCCGCAACCGGGTGACGGTCGACGGCGTGATCGCGCTGATCGATACCCCGGCGGTCCACGAGGGCCGGTTCGCCTGCGACGAGGCGGCGGTCGATGCCTTGCGGGTTCAGGACGGCAATCTCGACCACGAGACCCCGCTGAGCGAACTGTTCGAGGACCAGCTGGCCAGCGCCGATCTGGTCGTGCTGAACAAGACCGATCTGCTGGACGAGGCCGCCGTCGCGGCCATCGAGGCGGATCTGGGCAAGGAGGTCCGCTCCGGCGTTCGGCTGATCCGCACGGCGCACGGTGCGGTGTCGCCGCAGACCCTGCTTGGGCTCAACCTCGGGGCGGAGGACGACGTCGAGGCGCGGCGCGAGGTCCATCATCACCATGGTCACGACGACCATGAAGACGAGCACGGCCACGGCCATGACGAGTTCGAGAGCTTTCAGGTCACGCTCGGCGCCATCCTTGATCCGAAAAGTTTCGCCGATCGCGTGCGCGAGGTGATCCACCGTTTCGACATCCTGCGGCTCAAGGGCTTCGGCACGGTCCAGGGCAAGCCCATGCGGCTGGTCGTCCAGGCCGTGGGACCGCGCATCGAACATTATTTTGACCGGCCGCTGACCGAGGCGGAAACCGGGAAGACCGAACTGGTGGTCATCGGTCTGGCCGGTCTTGACCGGGGAGCGATCGAGAGGGCGCTCGCGATCTGATGCATCTGCTGCTGGCACAGGCGGGCGCCATTTCCGACGGGTCGGACCCCGTCGATCTGGCGCAGGAGCCTGCCGACATCGTGGTGATTTCCGCCGCCGACACCGAGCTTTCGGGCTTGGCCGAGGCGCGGCGCGCGGCGCCGGGGGCAAGCCTGCGGCTGGCCAACCTGATGCATTTCACCCATCCCTATACGGTCGATCACTACCTGGATAAAACGGCGACGAAGTCGCGGCTGGTCGTCGCCCGCATCCTCGGCGGCGAGGCCTACTGGTCTTACGGGCTGGAGCAGTTCTCGGCCCGGCTGGCCGAGGCCGGGATTCCCTTCGCCGCCCTACCCGGCGACGACAAGCCGGACGCCGTGCTGCGCGAACGCTCCACCGTTTCCGGCGACGACTACGCGGCGCTCTGGGCCTATCTGGTCGAGGGCGGCGCGGCGAACTACCGGAACTTCCTCCAATACGCCGAGGGGATGCTGTCCGGCGCGGAAAAGCCGGTCCCCGCACAACCGTTGCTCCGCGCCGGAGTTTACGCCCCCGGCCTCGGCGTGACCGACCTGGAGACGCTGCGCCGCGATTGCTGGAGGGCCGGCCGTCCGGTCGCCGCGATCACCTTCTACCGCGCCCTGGTCCAGGGGGCCGGGCTCGATCCGGTCGACCGGCTGTTCCGGGCGCTGGACCGCGAGGGACTGAACCCGCTGCCGGTCTTCGTCGCCTCGCTGAAGGATGAGGTCTCCGTCGCCACGCTGCGCCATCTGTTTTCCGAGGCCACCCCGGCCCTGGTCCTCAACGCCACCAGCTTCGCCGTCTCGACGCCGCAGACCGGCGCTGATCCGAACCCGCCGACGCCCCTGGACGACCCCGGCGCGCCGGTATTTCAGGTCACCTTCTCTGGATCGCGGCGCGACGACTGGGCGGCCAACCTCAACGGCCTGTCGGCCCGCGACATCGCGATGAACGTCGCCTTGCCGGAAATCGACGGCCGTATCTTCACCCGCGCCGTCAGCTTCAAGGGCGAGGCCTATTTCGACGAGGACTGCCAGTGCCCGATCAGCCGTTACGAGGGCGACGAGAACCGCATCGCCTTCGTCGCCGAGCTGACCCGGCGCTGGGCCGACCTCGGTCTGACCCCCGCCGCCGAACGCCGGGTCGCCATGGTCCTGGCCAACTATCCGAACAAGGACGGGCGGCTGGCCAACGGCGTCGGACTCGATACCCCGGCCGCCGTCATCGCGGCGTTCGAGGACATGCGGCGGGCCGGGTATGGCGTCGAGGATATCCCGCCGAACACCAAGGCGCTGATGGCCCGCATCCTGTCCGGCCCGACCAACTGGCTGACCGACCGGGCCGAACGGAGCGGCGGCCAGCATCTGCCGCTGGCTCTGTACCGGGAAGCCTACGGCCGTCTGCCGGAAGGACTGCGACAAAGGGTCGAGGCCCGTTGGGGCGCGCCCGAGGCCGATCCGTTCTGCGACGGCGACGGGTTCTCGCTGTCGATTCATCCGTTCGGTAACGTCGTCCTCGGCGTGCAGCCGGCGCGCGGCTACAACATCGATCCGAAGGAAACCTACCACGACCCGGACCTGGTGCCGCCGCACCACTACTTCGCCTTCTACATCTGGCTGCGCGAGGTGTTCGGAGCGCAGGCCGTCGTCCACATGGGCAAGCACGGCAACATGGAATGGCTGCCGGGCAAGTCGCTGGCGCTGTCGGACGCCTGCTTCCCGGAAGCGGTGTTCGGCCCGATGCCGCATGTCTATCCGTTCATCGTCAACGACCCGGGCGAGGGCACCCAGGCCAAGCGCCGGGCCCAGGCGGTGATCGTCGGCCATCTGACGCCGCCGCTGGTCCGGGCCGAGACGTATGGCCCACTGAAGGATCTGGAGGCGCTGGTCGACGAGTACTTCCAGGCGGCCTCGGGCGATCCGAAGCGCCTCAAGCGGCTGACCGAGCAGATTCTGCTGCTGACCAGTTCCGAGCAGTTGGAGGCCGACATCGGCATCGATCCCGACGCCGACCTGCAGACCAAGCTGAACCGGATCGACACCTTCCTCTGCGACGTCAAGGAAAGCCAGATCCGCGACGGCCTGCACATCTTCGGCCGGTTGCCGGACCGGGATCTGATGGACAGCCTGGTCATCGCCCTGGCCCGCATCCCCAGGCGGCGCGGCGAGGGCGGCGACCAGTCGCTGATCCGCGCCCTGGCCCGCGACCTGGGCATCGCGGACGAGACGTTCGATCCGCTGGATTGCGATTTCGCCGCGTCTTGGGCCGGTTCCCGGCCCGGCGTTCTTGCCCAAATCTCGGATGATCATTGGCGAAATATGGGTGATACGGTCGAGCGGCTGGAACTGCTGGCGCTGGAACTGGTTCAGGGCCGCGCGCCCGATCCGGAGTGGGGCGCAACGCGGCTGGTGCTGGACGAGATTGACACCCGCATCCGGCCTGCCGTCGAGGCCTCGGCGAAGGCCGAAAGCGACGGCCTGCTGCGGGCCCTTGACGGCCGCCATCTGGCACCCGGCCCCTCGGGCGCGCCGACGCGCGGGCGGCTCGACGTGCTGCCGACCGGGCGCAACTTCTATTCCCTGGATTCCCGCACCCTGCCGACGCCGACCGCCTACAACCTCGGCACCAAGTCGGCCTCGCTGCTGCTGGAACGGCACCTGCAGGAAGAGGGCGACTGGCCGCGTGCCCTGACCCTGACCATGTGGGGCACCTCCAACATGCGGACCGGCGGCGACGACATCGCCCAGGCGCTGGCGCTGATGGGGGTGAAGCCGACCTGGGACGGGGCCTCGCACCGGGTGACCGGTTTCGAGATCCTGCCGCTGTCCGTGCTGGATAGGCCGCGCGTCGACGTCACCATGCGCATTTCGGGCTTCTTCCGCGACGCCTTCCCTGCACAGATCGACCTGATGGATTCGGCGGCCCGCGCCGTCGCCGCGCTGGCCGACGAACCGGTTGATCTCAACCCCGCCGCCGCCCGTTTCCGCGCCGAACGCGAGACCTTGGGCGAGGACCGGGCCGGAGCGCGGATTTTCGGTTCGAAGCCGGGAGCCTATGGGGCCGGGCTCCAGGCCCTGATCGACGAAAAGATCTGGGAAAACCAGGGCGATCTCGCCGAGGCCTATCTGGAATGGGGCGGGTACGCCTACGGCAACGGCGCGGCCGGCGAGGGGGCGCGCGAGGTGTTCGAGCGGCGGCTGACCGACAGCGACGGCGTCGTCCACAACCAGGACAACCGCGAGCACGACCTGCTCGATTCCGACGACTACTACCAGTTCGAGGGCGGGCTGGCCGCCGCCATCACCCATCTCAAGGGCGATGCGCCGAAGGTCTACCACAACGACCACTCGCGGCCCGAGCGCCCGGTGATCCGCACCCTGGACGAGGAGATCAGCCGGGTCATGCGCTCGCGCGTGGTCAACCCGAAATGGATCGACGGGGTGATGCGCCACGGCTACAAGGGCGCGTTCGAGATCGCCGCGACCGTCGACTACCTGTTCGCCTTCGCCGCCACGACCCGCGCGGTGAAGAGCCATCATTTCGATCTGGTCTACCGGGAATTCGTCGAGGACCCGGACCGGGCCGATTTCATCGCCGAGCACAACCCCGCCGCCCTGGCGGAGATCAAGCAGCGGCTGCTTGAGGCCATCGAACGGGGGATGTGGCAGCCGCGCTCCAACTCGGCACGGGCATTTCTGGAACAAGGAGGCAACCGACCATGACCGACAAGGCCGAGCTTGAACGCCACGCCCAGAAGATGGCCAAGAAGAAGGCGGCGCGCGACAAGATCATGGCGACCAAGACCCAGGAGAAGGGGCTGGTCATCGTCCATACCGGCAAGGGGAAGGGCAAGTCCTCGGCCGCCTTCGGCATGATCTTCCGCCACATCGCGCACGGCAAGCGCTGCGCCGTGGTGCAGTTCATCAAGGGCGGCATGGAGTCCGGCGAAAAGACGCTGCTCACCGAGCGGTTCTCCGACATGTGCGAGTTCTACGCGATGGGCGAGGGGTTCACCTGGGAAACCCAGGACAAGGCCCGCGACATCGAGATGGCCGGCAAGGCCTGGGAAAAGGCCAAGGAACTGATCCGCGACGAGCGCAACAGGATGGTGCTGCTGGACGAGATCAACATCGCCCTGCGCTACGACTACATCCCGCTCGACGACGTGCTGGAGTTTCTCAAGACCGAGAAGCCGCCGATGACCCATGTCGTCCTCACCGGGCGCAACGCCAAGGACGAACTGATCGAGATCGCCGATCTGGTCACCGAGATGGAACTGGTCAAGCATCCGTTCCGTTCCGGCGTCATGGCCCAGGCCGGGGTGGAATTCTGAGATGACCCGCCCGCCCGCCATCATGTTCCAGGGGACCGGCTCGAACGTCGGCAAGTCCCTGGTCGTGGCCGGGCTGTGCCGCGCCTTGGCCAATCGCGGCCTGCGGGTCGCGCCGTTCAAGCCGCAGAACATGTCGAACAACGCCGCCGTCACCGTCGAGGGCGGCGAGATCGGCCGGGCCCAGGCGTTGCAGGCCCTGGCCTGCCGCCGTGAGGCCTCCGTCCACATGAACCCGATCCTGTTGAAACCGGAAACCGACACCGGCGCGCAGGTCGTCGTCCAGGGCGAGGTGTTCGGCCGGATGCGGGCGCTGGAATACGGGCGGAAGAAATCCGGCCTGTTGGCCAAGGCGCTGGAGAGCTTCGAGCGCCTTGGCGAGGAGGCGGACGTCATTCTGGTCGAGGGCGCGGGGTCTCCTGCCGAGACCAATCTTCGCGCGGGCGACATCGCCAACATGGGCTTCGCCGAGGCGGCCGACCTGCCGGTCGTGCTGATCGGCGACATCGACCGGGGTGGCGTCATCGCCCAGGTGGTCGGGACGCAGGCGGTGATGGATCCGGCCGACGGGGCGCGGGTGAAGGGCTTCCTGATCAATAAGTTCCGGGGCCAGCCGGAACTGTTCCGCGACGGCTACGAGGAGATCGTCCGGCGTACCGGCTGGGCCGGGCTCGGCGTGCTGCCCTGGTTCGGCGACGCGGCCAAGCTGCCCGCCGAGGATGCGCTCGACCTGCGCGGCGGCGGGGCGGCGGACGGGTTCCATGTCGCCGTGCCGGTGTTGTCGCGCATCGCCAATTTCGACGACCTCGACCCGTTGCGCTCGATGTCAAATGTTCGGTTGACAATGGTGAAGGCCGGAACCGCGCTGCCGGGCGACGCCGATCTGGTGATCTTGCCGGGCACAAAGTCGACCATCGCCGATCTGCGGTTCTTCCGCGACCAGGGCTGGCACATCGATCTGGCCGCCCATCTGCGGCGCGGCGGCGCGGTGCTCGGCCTCTGCGGCGGCTATCAGATGCTCGGCAAGGCGATCCGCGACCCGGACGGGCTCGAGGGGGCGGAGCGCGATACCGAGGGGCTCGGCCTGCTCGACGTCGAAACCGTCATGTCCCCGGCCAAGACGCTGGGCCGCACCGCCGCGATCCATGCCGCGAGCGGCGCGCCGGTCGAAGGCTACGAGATCCATCTCGGCCGGACCGACGGGCCGGACCGGGCGAGGCCCCTGTTCACGGTCGATGGCCGCCCCGAGGGCGCCGTCTCCGCCGGGGGCCGGGTGATGGGCACCTATCTGCACGGTTGTTTCGTCTCGGACGCGTTCCGGGCGGCATTTCTGGAAAGTTTCGGCCGGCAGGCCGGGAACCTGTCGTACGCCGAGGGCGTGGAGCGGATTCTCGATGCCCTGGCAGGCCATATCGAGACGCATCTAGACGTTGATGCGATGTTGAACCTGTGCTCCCTTCAAGGGGCATGTCCTTTGGATACCCTGCGGGGCTGAAAGAGCATTTGGCGGAGGCCGATCCATACCGGAGGCCAAACCCAAAATTCGAAAGGATGAGTCATGAGTAAAACCGGCATCATGGTCTGCGGCCACGGATCGCGGTCGCAGGAGGCGGTCGATGAATTCGCCGTGGTTGCCGAGCGCCTGAAGGCGCATTTCCCGGAAACGCCCGTCGATTTCGGCTATCTCGAATTCGCCAACCCGGTGATCCGGGACGGGCTGGACAATTTGCGTGAACAGGGCTGCGACCATATCCTGGCGGTGCCGGGCATGCTGTTCGCCGCCATGCACGCGAAGAACGACATCCCGACCGTGCTGAACACCTACGCCAAGAAGCACGGCATCAAAATCGAGTACGGCCGCGAGCTGGACGTCGATCCGAAGATGATCGCCGCCGCCGCCGACCGCATCCAGGCGGCCATCGACGAGGCCAACGCCAAGTGGGGCGAACGGTCGCTCTACGACACCTGCCTCGTCGTCATCGGCCGGGGTGCGTCGGACCCGGACGCCAATTCCAACGTCTCGAAGATCGCCCGGATGTTGCAGGAAGGAATGGGCTTCGGCTGGGTCGAGGTCGGCTATTCCGGCTTCACCTTCCCGCTGGTCGAACCCTGCCTGGATCACGTCGCCAAGCTCGGTTATTCCCGGGTCATCGTCTTTCCCTATTTCCTGTTCACCGGAATCCTGGTCGACCGGATCTACGGCTTCACCGACGAAGCGGCCGGGAAGTATCCGGGCATCGAGTTCCAGAAGGCCTTCTACCTGAACGACCATCCCAAGGTGATCGAGACCTTCGCCGAGCGGGTGCGCGAGATCACCACCGGTTCCAACAACATGAACTGCGCCATGTGCAAATACCGCGCCCAGGTGCTGGGCTTCGAGGCGGAGGTCGGCATGGCCCAGGAATCCCATCATCATCACGTCGAGGGTCAGGGTGCCAGCGCGCCGGGCCGCCGGGTCGAGGACTGCCCGGACTGCGACGATTTCTGTACCGGCGTCTGCAAGCTGGAACCGTTGGAGGATGAGCCCCATCATCATCACGGCCACGACCATGGGCATGATCACGGCCATCACCACCATCACCATGATCATGAACACGCTCATTCCCAAGAACACGGCCACCATCACCCGTCCTATCCGCAGGCTAGGCATCCGCTCGGCCCGGAGAGCATGCGCAAGCGGGTGAGGCCGTCGTGAGCCTGGTCTACGAGAGGGACGCGCGGGAGATCTACCGCCGGTCGTTCGCGGTGGTGAAGGCCGAGGCCGACCTGTCGGCCCTGCCCGAGGATCTGCGTCCCGTGGCGATCCGTCTGATGCACGCCTGCGGCCAGACCGACCTGCCGGCCGATCTCCGCTGGTCGGACGATGTGGTCGCCGCCGCGCGGACGACGCTGGCCGATGGCGCGCCGGTTCTCTGCGACAGCGAGATGGTCGGTTCCGGCATCATCCGCCGCCGGCTGGACGGCAACCCGGTGGAGGTCCTGCTCAACGACCCGCGCACCGCCGATTTGGCCGGGAACCTGGGGACCACCCGTTCCGCCGCCGGGGTCGAGCTTTGGCGCGAACACGTCGAGGGTGCCGTGGTGGTCATCGGCAACGCGCCGACCGCGCTGTTCCATCTGCTGGAAAGGCTGGACGACGGCTGGCCGCGCCCGGCCGCCATCCTGGCCTTTCCGGTCGGCTTCGTCGGCGCGGCCGAGAGCAAGGCGGAACTGGCGGCGAACCCGCGCGGCGTGCCGTTCCTGACCCTGCTCGGGCGGCGCGGCGGCTCGGCCATCGCGGCGGCGGCGTTCAACGCCGTCTCCGGGGGCGGGGAGGAACCGGCATGAGTACGTTGCATGTCATTGGCGTCGGCGACGACGGCCTGACGAGCCTGTCGCCCGAGGCCCGCGCGGCCCTGGAAACCGCGGAAGTGGTGATCGGTTCGAAGCGCCTGTTCGCCCGCCTGCCGGACCTGAAGGGCGAAAAGGTCGTCTGGCCGAGCCCCCTTTCGGGTGTCGCCGAGGTCATCCGTGCCCATGCGGGCAAACGGATCGCGGTGATCGCGACGGGCGATCCGCTCTGGTATTCCATCGGCAGTCTGATCGCCAAGTCCGTTGCGGCGGCGGACCTGCGTTTCCATCCGCAACTCTCCTCCTTCCAATTGGCCGCGAGCCGGATGCATTGGGCCTTGCAGGAAGTGGCCTGCGAGACCATCCACGGCCGTCCGGTCGAGCGGATATCGCCGTTGCTGGGCGATGGGCAGCACCTGCTCCTGCTCGGCAAGAACGCGGGCAGTCCCAAGGAGGTCGCCGCCTTCCTGCGGGACAACGGTTTCGGCGCGTCGGATATTTCCGTATTGGCTCATCTCGGCGGCGGGGAGGAGAGCCGGATCGACGGCAGCGCCGAAAACTGGGATCGTGAAGTCCCGGCCTTCCACGTGGTGGCCGTGACCTGCCGGGCTTCGGGCGCGCCCCAACCCTGCGGCCGCGTCCCCGGATTGGCCAACGGCCAGTACGAACACGACGGCCAGATCACCAAGCGCGAGGTCCGCGCCGTCACCCTCGCCATGCTGCGTCCGATGCCGGGCGAACTGCTGTGGGATATCGGCTGCGGCGCCGGATCCATCGCCATCGAATGGGTGCGCGGCGCGCCGGGCGCGCGGGCCGTCGGGATCGACAGGGACGGCGGGCGGCTGGCCCTGGCCCGAGAGAACGCCAAGCGCCTCGGCGGCTTCGGCATCGACTGGATCGAGGGCGAAGCGGCGGACATCTTGTCGTGCGAGGAAGACCCGCACGCTGTCTTCTTCGGCGGCGGTCTCGACCAAGATCTGATCGAACAGGCCTGGGCGCGGCTGCGCCCGCACGGGCGTATGGTCTGCAACGCGGTGACCCAGGAATCCGAATTGGTCCTTGCCGCCTGTCATGAGCAATTCGGCGGCGAGATGCGCCGGATCGCCGTCCAGACCCTCGACGCGGTCGGGCGGCGCCACGCCTGGCGGCCGCTGATGCCGGTGACCCAATGGAGTTGCGTGAAATGACCGGCAAGCTCTATGGCGTCGGGGTCGGTCCCGGCGATCCGCAACTGCTCACCCTCAAGGCCGCCGCGTTGATCCGGCGGGCCCGTCATCTGGCCTACATGGTCAACGAGGACGGGGAGAGCATGGCCCGCACCATCGCTTCCGGCTTCATCGGCGAGACGCCGAACGAGATCCCCATTCCCATGCCCATGCGCATCGGCCCCGACGCCACCCGCGCGGCCTACGACCGGGCCGCCGCGCGGATCGGCGAGGTGCTGGATGCAGGCGATGACGTGGTCGTGTTGTGTGAGGGCGATCCGCTGTTCTACGGCTCCTTCATCTATCTGCAGGCCCGGCTGTTCGAGCGGGCGGAGATCGAGGTGGTGCCGGGCATTGCCTCGCCCATGGCCGGGGCGGCCGCCCTGGGGCATCCGCTCTGCGCCCGCGACGAGACCCTGACCGTCCTGCCCGCCACCCTGCCCGAGGACGTGTTGAAGGCGCGGATCGCGGCGGCGGACGCGGTGGTGGTGATGAAACTCGGCCGGAACCTCGTCAAGCTGCGCCGGGTGCTGGACGAACTGGGGCTTGCCGGTCAGGCGCTGTTCGTCGAGCGGGCGACCTGGCCAGACCAGAGGATCCGCCCGCTGACCGAGGCGCCGGAGGATGCGTCCTACTTCTCGCTGGTCATCTTGTCGAAGGGGGACGGCACATGGTCCTGAACCCGGCCGTCCTCTGTCTCGGTCCCTCCGGGCGGGACACCGCCCGCGCCGTCGCCGCCGTATCGGCGGGCGAAGTGTTCGTCAAAGGCGAAAGCTTCGAGGATACGGCGGAAACCGTCCGTGCCCTGTTCCTGGCGGGCCGTCCGGTAATCGGCGTTTGCGCGGCGGCGATCCTGATCCGCATCCTGGCCCCGGTCCTCGGAGACAAACGAAACGAGCCGCCGGTGATCGCCGTTTCCGACGACGGCCATGTCGTCGTGCCTCTGCTCGGTGGCCACCATGGTGGAAATACCCTGGCCGCATGTCTGGCCGAGGCCCTGGGCGGCACGGCGGCGGTGACGACGGCGGGCGATGTCCGCCTCGGCGTTGCGCTGGACGATCCGCCGCTCGGCTGGCGGGTCGGCACCCGGGAACGGGCGAAGGCCGTCGCGGCGTCCCTGCTGGCCGGCGGCCGGGTGTTCCTTGATGGGGAGGACGTCGAACGGGCCTACTGGCTCGACACTCTGTTGCGGACTGACGGCCCGGAAGGCGCGGAAACCATTGCCGTCGGCATGGCGCCGCGCGACGACGGCGCGCTGCAGTATTTCCCGCAACGTGCGGCTCTCGGCGTTGGCTGTTCGCGCGACTGTCCGCCGGAGGAACTGGCCGGCCTCGTGGGAAGCGCGCTGGCCGAAGCCGGGATCGATCCCCGGGCGCTGGCGGGCGTCTTCTCCATCGACCTGAAGGCCGACGAGCCCGCCGTGCTCGATCTCGCCGCGCGGCTGGCTGTGCCGTTGCGGCTGTTCACGGCGGAGGAACTGGAAGCCGAGCGCGACCGCCTGGACACTCCCTCCGAGGTCGTCTTCGCCGAGATCGGCTGTCACGGTGTGGCCGAGGCCGCCGCCCTGGCCGGGGCCGGACCGGACGCCGTGCTGTCCCTACCCAAGCGCAAGACGGCGCACGCCACCTGTGCGCTGGCGCTGGCGGCCGATCCCGGCTTCGAGCTTCGCGGCCGCAAGCGCGGTTCCGTCATGCTGGTTTCGACGGGGCCGGGCCAGGCGGCCTGGCGCGCGCCGGAGGCCTCGACCTGGGTCAACCGCGCCGACGAACTGGTCGGCTACGGGCCCTACATCGACCTGTTGGGCGGTGTGGCCGCCGGCAAGCCGCGCCGCGACTATCCCCTGGGCGGCGAGGAGGACCGCTGCCGCTACGCCCTGGAGCGGGCGGGAGACGGATACGACGTGGCGCTGGTCTGCTCGGGCGACGCCGGAATCTATGCCATGGGCGCGCTGGTCTACGAACTGCTGGCCCGCCCGGAGGCCGAGGGTGGTGTGTCGGCCCGGGCGCGGCGGGTCGAGGTCCTGTCGACGCCGGGCATCTCGGCCTTCCAGGCGGCGGCGGCGCGGGCCGGGGCGCCCATCGGGCACGACTTCTGCACCATCTCGCTGTCCGATCTGCTGACCCCGCGCGAGACCATCCTGCAACGCATCGAGGCGGCTGCGGCGGGCGACTTCGTCATTGCCTTCTACAATCCGGTTTCCAAGACGCGCCGCGAACTGTTGGACAAGGCGCGTGACATTTTGCTGCGCTCCCGACCGGCCGAGACGCCGGTGCTGCTCGCCGCGAAGCTCGGACGGCCCGGGGAGACGCTCCTGTTCCGCACGCTGGAAACCCTACGGACCTACGAGGTGGACATGCTGACCGTCGTTCTCGTCGGGTCGAGCCAGACCCGGCTGATCGACACCGCCGATGGACCCCGGATGTTCACGCCGCGGGGCTACGCCAAACGCATCGAGGAAAAGCTGAAGGGGGAACCGGCATGACCGTCCATTTCATCGGCGCGGGGCCGGGCGATCCCGATCTGATCACGGTCAAGGGCCGCCGGCTGATCGAGACCTGTCCGGTCTGCCTCTATGCCGGATCGCTGGTCCCGGCGGAGATCGTCGCCTGCGCCCCGAAAGGCGCGCGGGTGCTCGACACCGCGCCGATGGTCCTCGACGAGATCGTCGCTGAGATGGAGGCGGCAAACGGACGTGGCGAGGACGTGGCGCGCGTCCATTCCGGCGATCCGTCGCTCTACGGCGCCATCGCCGAGCAGATCCGCCGTTTGGAGGCGCTCGGCATTGGCTACGAGATCGTCCCCGGCGTTCCCGCCTTTGCCGCCGCCGCCGCCGCCATGGGCCAGGAACTGACCATCCCCGAGGTCGGGCAGACGGTGATCCTGACCCGGACCACCATGCAGGCCTCGGCCATGCCCGAGGGCGAGGACTTGGCGACGCTCGGCCGGTCGCGGGCGACCCTGGCCATCCACCTGTCGGTCCGCAACCTCGCCCATATCCGCCGCGAACTGGAGCCCTTCTACGGCGCCGACTGTCCCGTCGTCGTCGCCTACCGGGTCGGCTGGCCGGACCAGTTGCTGATCCGGGGAACCTTGGCCGACATCCAGGCCAAGGTGCGCGACGCCAAGCTCACCCGCACGGCGCTGATCTTCGTCGGCCGCACGTTGGCCGCATCGGATTTCCGGGATTCCGCCCTCTACGATCCGTCGGCCGCCCATGTGTTGCGGCCGGCCCGCAAGACCGAGGGGGCGGAATGAGCCAAGGGCTGGTTGTCTCCGCGCCCCAGTCCGGGGCGGGCAAGACCATGCTGACGCTCGGCATCCTGCGCGCCCTGCGGCGGCGCGGGATCGGGCTGCGCTCGGCCAAGAGCGGCCCCGACTACATCGATCCGCAGTTCCACGCCGCCGCCACCGGAAGTCCCTGTGTGACGCTGGACAGCTGGGCCATGGCCCCGGACCAGATCCGGGCCCTGGCCGATGGCACGGACGACTTGCTGGTCGTCGAGGGCGCGATGGGCCTCTACGACGGTGCCCCAGCCGCCGATACGCCGTTCGGCCGGGGCAGCACCGCCGATGTCGCGGCCATCCTCGGCCTGCCCGTGGTCCTCGTCCTCGACGTGGCCAAGCAGGGCCAGACCGCCGCCTCGGTCGTTCTCGGCCTCGACCGGTTCCGCGACGACGTCGATATCGCCGGGGTGATCCTCAACCGTGCCGGATCGGAACGCCATGCCGGGATGATCGCCCGGGCCGTCGCCGATCTGGGCTATCCGGTGTTCGGCTGGATTCCCCGGCTGAAGGACCTGGAAACGCCGTCGCGCCACCTCGGGCTGGTCCAGGCGCACGAGCGCGAGGACCTGGAACATTTCCTCGAAACCGCCGCCGGGATCGCCGAGGAGCATCTCGACATCGATGCGTTTTTGAAGGTTGCCCGTCCGGTCGCAGCAGGCGGAACGGCGGCCCCGCTGGAACCGCTCGGCCAGCGGATCGCCGTGGCCCGCGACGATGCCTTCTCGTTCATTTACCCGCATCTGCTGGACGGCTGGCGGGCCTGCGGGGCGGAACTTTCCTTCTTCTCTCCGCTCGACGACCAGGGGCCGGGCGAAGTGGATGCCGTTTATCTGCCCGGCGGCTATCCGGAACTGCACGCCGGGTTCCTGTCCGGTCGCCACGGGTTCCGCGACGGCATGCAGGCCGCCGTCGAACGGGGCGCGGCCGTCTTCGGCGAATGCGGCGGCTTCATGGTTCTCGGGCGCGGCCTAACGCTGGCCCGGGGCGAACGCCATCCGATGCTCGGGTTGCTCCCGGTCGAGACCAGCCTTGAGTCGCCCCGGCTTCATCTGGGGTACCGCAAGCTGGTTCCGCAGGACGAAACGCCCTGGTCCGGCGGCTTGACCGCCCACGAATTCCACTACGCCAGCCTCACCCATACGGATGACGGCGCACAGCCGTTGTTCCGCGCATGGGACAGCCTGGAAAACGATCTCGGCCCCATCGGGGCGCGGCAGGGCCGCGTCATGGGGTCTTTCGTCCATCTCATCGCGAAAGCATAAGTTTATTCAGGAGGAAGCTTTATATGTTCGTCGTTCCCGCCGTGTCCGATACCCTGGATGCGGAAATCCAGCGGAAGATCGACCTCAAGACCAAGCCGCAGGGGTCGCTCGGTGTCGTCGAGACCTTGGCGAAGCAGATATGCCGGGTCCAGAAGACGCTGGCGCCGAAGATGGAGGCCTGTGGTCTGACCATCTTCGCGGGCGATCACGGCGTGGTGGCGGAAGGCGTCTCGGCCTTCCCGCAGGAGGTCACGCCGCAGATGGTGCTGAACTTCCTGGCCGGCGGGGCCGGCGCCAACGTCTTCGCCAAGACCAACGGGGTCTCGGTCCAGGTGGTGGACGCCGGGATCGCCGGAGAGCCGTTGGACCATCCCGATCTGATCTCCCGGCGGGCTGGCGCGGGGACAGCGAATTTCCTCCAGGAACCGGCGATGACCGCCGGGCAGGCCAAACAGGCCCTGGGCTATGGCATCGAGATCGGTGCCGCCATGCCGGGCCAGGCCGCCGCCTTCGGCGAGATGGGCATCGGCAACACGTCGAGCGCCACCCTGATCGCCCATAAGCTGACCGGGCTCTCGGTCGCCGAGGTGACCGGGCGCGGCACCGGCGTGGTGGACAAGGCGCTTGATCACAAGCGCGATGTGCTGGAGCGCTCGGCCGCGCGGACCGGCAAACTGAAGGCCTTTGATGCGCTGCGCGAATACGGCGGGTTCGAGGTCGCCGGCATGGCGGGCGGCATGATCGGAGCGGCCCAGTCGGGCAAGGTCGTCCTGGTGGACGGCTTCATCGCCACGGCCTCGGCCCTGGTCGCCGTTGGCTTGGCGCCTGAAATGCGCGACTACTTGGTCTTCTCCCATCAGTCGGACGAGGCCGGGCACAAGCACGTCCTCCAAGCCATGGGTGTGAAGCCGCTGCTCAAACTCGATCTGCGGCTCGGAGAGGGGACCGGGGCTGTGCTGGCCTGGCCGCTGTTGAAGGCGGCGACGGCCATGATCAACGATATGGCGAGCTTCGAGTCCGCCGGGGTCAGTCAGGCGGGGTAAGGGGAGGATGCGCGAGGAACTGGCCATATTCGCCACGGCGCTGCGGTTCTTCACCCGGCTGCCGGTGCCGAACGGGATCGAGCACACCGCCGAACGGTTCGCCGGGGCGGTGCGCTACTATCCCGTCGTCGGCCTGATCCTCGGCGCGATCCTGGCTGCCGTCTGGTATGGGCTGGCGGCTTCGTTCCCGCAGCCGGTGGCGGCGGTGCTGATCGTTGCCTTCGGCGTGCTGCTGACCGGCGGACTGCACGAGGACGGCTTTTCCGATCTTTGCGACGGCCTCGGTGCCGGAGGCGAAAAGGAGCGCACCCTGGAGATCATGCGCGATAGCCGCATGGGGGCGTTCGGGGCCATCGGGCTGATCCTGCTGATCGGCCTCAAGATCGCCGCCCTGGCGTCGATCCCTTCGGCTGTCGTGCCGATGACGCTCCTCGTCATGCACGGGCTCAGCCGCGTCTCGCTGTTGCTGGTTTTGGTCACCAGTCAACCGGCCAGCGACCGGGGCCTGGGCAAGTCGGTGGCGGGCGAGGGACAGGGCGCGCGGATCGCCTTCCTCGCGGTCTATGCCGTCATCTTCGCGGGCCTCGTCTGGATCATGGGCGGCGGCATACGGCTGCTGGCGGTCGCCTTGGCCTTCGCGGTGCTGCATCTGGCGACCCGCTTTCTCTACCAGCGCCGCCTCGGCGGCTATACCGGCGATTGCCTGGGCGCGTTGCAGCAGGTCGGCGAGGTTTCTGTCCTGCTGGGAGTTCTGGCATGGCCGTGATTTTGGTGCGCCATACCCGCCCGGCGGCCGAGGAAGGGCTGTGCTACGGCCGGCTCGATCTCGACGTTGCCGAAAGCTTCGAGCGCGAGGCGGCGGCCGTCCTGGCCGAATTGCCGTCCTTTGACCGGATCGTCTCCTCGCCGCTGAAACGTTGCCGCCGTCTGGCCGGTTATGTCGCGCGGGCCCGGAACCTGCCGGTCGAGGTCGACGAGAATCTGTCCGAGATGGACTTCGGCGACTGGGAAGGCCAGATCTGGGACGAAATCGGTCCCGAGAAAATGGACCACTGGGTCGCCGATTTCCTGCATTTCCGGGGGCACGGCGGCGAGAGCGTCGCACAGTTCGAAAACCGGGTTCGTGCCGCCCTGGCCCCCTATGTCGAATGTGAGGAGACCGTCCTGGTCGTCTGCCATGCCGGGGTGATCCGCTCCGCCCTGACGCCGGACTGCGACGATCCGGAGAAATGGAACCATCCGGTCCCCTTCGGCTCGGTCCACCGGCTGGAGCCGGAGGGATGCTGAGCCTCTCCTGGATTCTCTGCCTCGCGCTGATTTTGGAGGCGGTTTTCGGCTGGCCCGATTGGC
>Ga0207799_100222_pt1 | contig 39057 bp, 53 predicted proteins | sample TtanPargueraPR_4_FD_187742 | JGI IMG/M metagenome (GOLD analysis project Ga0207799, IMG submission 187742) | Aerobic enrichment media microbial communities from Bioluminiscent Bay, La Parguera, Puerto Rico - Tt and M2 (SPAdes) | ecosystem: Environmental > Aquatic > Marine > Unclassified ...
TTCCTAATCCATGTGCCGCAAGTTCGATTCTTGCCGGGGGCACCAGTCTTTTCAGCAACTTACACCGATTCCCTAAAGTACAAATTTAACCAAAAATCGTCAAATTGTGCGGTTTTCGCCCCAGAATCCAGCACAGTTCCAGCACAGCTCCGCCCATTTTCAGGCGGGGCTTTTTGCGTTTAATGCCTATGAAACCAACCTACCAAACAGACGCCGGAACGATCTACCAGGGGCATGCACTCGAGGTGCTAAGGGCTATGCCGGATCAGTCCGTCAACTGTTGTGTGACCTCTCCGCCGTATTGGGGGTTGAGGGATTACGGAGTACCTGGGCAGTTGGGATTAGAGCCGACACCGGAAGAATACACGGCAAATATGGTTGAGGTGTTTCGGGAAGTGCGGCGGGTGCTGGCTGATGATGGAACGCTTTGGCTGAATCTTGGGGATTCATATGCTACCGGCGCTGGCAAGGTTGGCGATTGTCCTGGGGGTGGAGCGCAGGGAGAAAGATTTAAGGGGTATCGTGGTACTCGAGATGGCGACCCGAAAAACAAGTATTGTATGGGACCCATGATTCAGCCAAATCGAATGCCAATCCCTGGCTTAAAGCCAAAAGACCTAATCGGCATCCCCTGGCGCGTAGCCTTCGCCCTTCAAGCTGATGGATGGTATCTCCGGTCTGACATCATTTGGCACAAACCCAACCCGATGCCGGAAAGCGTCACCGACCGGCCCACCAAAAGCCATGAATATATTTTTCTGATGGCGAAGTCGGCGCGGTACTATTACGACCATGAGGCGGTTAAAGAACCGGATGCAAACACAGACCATCCCCGGCACGTTTTGAATGGCCAACCAGCTTTAGAACCATCAGGTGGCATTGCGCCAGTTCATTCAGGACTTCGCCGCAAAGATGGCCGCAACGGTTTAGGACGCAACAAGCGCACCGTCTGGACCGTATCAACGAAACCATTCAAGGAAGCCCACTTTGCCACGTTCCCGCCCTGTCTGATTGAACCCTGTATTTTGGCCGGTTGCCCTCGAGGTGGCACCGTCCTCGACCCGTTCTTCGGATCTGGCACAACCGGAGTTGTTTGCTGGAAGCATGACCGCAAATTCATCGGGATCGACCTGTCCAAAACCTACCTGGAAGACATCGCCATCCCGAGAATTGAGAGAGACACGAAGCAGCTCAAACTCTTTACGGAGCTGACATTATGCCATTGACCCTTGGACTGTATAAGACAGACAGCATTCCTTTTAGGTTTTCCCGGGCCACGACCCCGCGCCCCGCGCTCCCCTTGGATAACAATCAACAGGCCAATGGTCAAAACATCCGGGCTGCGGCTGGCGCTTCTGTGTCGACGATCCGCGGGTCCTTCCTGGGGTTGGTTCTATACGGTTTGGCAAGGCGCGATGAACGTGTCCAGTTGGAATTGAAAAATGGAATGGAAAATGGAATGGCCCTCGTTTTTGGCGGTGGGTGTTAACACATGAGCGATCAGGAGCAGAGCGACGGGATGGAGCAGAACGTGGTCAATCTGGAGGCCATCCGGGCCCAAGTGGAAGATCGGGTCCAGGCGGAGGAGGAAAAGCGCGGCGGCGGCTCGGACAACGGCGGGCCGGTGGACAGCGGCTTTATCCGCGGCTGCCTGGAGGCCAACGAGCTGGGGGACGGCATCCTGTTCGGCAAGCTGCATCGGGGCAAGTTCCTGTTCAACAAATTTATGGACGACTGGCTGATCTGGTCCGGCCATCACTGGGACGTCGACGTGATGGAGCGGGCACCGGCCGCCGTGGAGGAAGTGGTGAAGCACTACCAGGGCGAGGCCGTTGCCATCAGCAAGCAGGTCCGGGAGCTGGACGAGGACAAGCAAAAGGACAAGGTGCGGCACCTCAAATACATCCGCGAAAAGCTCAACCAGCGGGTGACGGCGCTGCGCTCCACCCGGCGGCGAAAAAACTGCCTGTCCATGGCCCACACCTGCAAGGATCCGCTGGCCATCCGGGGGGATGAGATCGATCGCAAGCCCCTGCTGCTGGCCTGCGCCAACGGGGTGGTGGATCTGGAAACCGGGGAGATGGCGCCCGGGCGTCCGGAGGATTACCTGCTCAAGGCCTCGCCGGTGGAATGGCAGGGCATCGATGCTCCGTGTCCGGTGTTCAAGCAGGCCCTGCAAGACATTTTGTCGGAAAACAAGCCCCTTTACCGGTTCCTGCAGCGGGCCTTCGGCTACGCCATGCTGGGCGAAGTGCGCCAGAGTGTCATCATGGTGCTGGCCGGCCAGGGCCGCAACGGCAAAAGCCTGATCGTCAACACGATTTCGGACGTCATGGGGCCGCTGGCGGGCGCGATCCGGGCGGAGATGCTCCTGGACCAGGGCCGGGTGGCCAACTCGGCCGGTCCCACGCCGGACATCATGGCCCTGCGGGGGCTGCGCATGGCGTTTGCCAGCGAGAGCGACCAGGGCAGCCGGTTCTCCCCCAGCCGGGTGAAGTGGCTCACGGGCAACGACCGGCTCACCGGCCGCAACCCCCACGACAAGCACGAGACCCAGTTCAGCCCCACCCACACGCTTTTTCTGCTGACCAACAACGAGCCCCAGGCGCCGCCGGACGATTTTGCATTCTGGGAGCGGGTGTTCCTGGTGCCTTTCGACGTCTCGTTCGTGGACCGGGAGCCCCGGGCCGACAACGAGCGCCGCTCGGATCCGCAGCTGCCGGCCAAGCTGCGGGCGGAGTGGCCCGGCATTCTGGCCTGGCTGGTGCGCGGCTGCATTCACTACCAGCGCGAGGGCCTGGCGCCGCCGCTGATCGTGCGCGAGGCCACCAAGGAGTACCGCAGCGACCTGGACAGCGTCAGCGATTTTATCGAGGTCTGCCTGGAGGAGGAGGACACCGCCGAGACCGGCGCCACCCTGCTCTACTGGGTGTTTGCCCAGTGGTGGGACGACAACGTGGGCACCAAGGTGATGAGCCAGAAGCGCTTCGGCACGCTCTTCGGCAAGCGCTTTCCAAAAAAGAAAAAGCCGGCGGTCTGCTACATCGGCGTGAAGCTGACCGCCCAGGGGTTCTCTTATTTGGACCAGGCCAACGACATCCGGGAGCGCAAGGGCAAGAAACTTTTGACAGTTGACGATCAGCTAAACCTTTAGCAAGGGATCGTCAACCGCTTTTTTCGGAAGGATTTCGGCATGATGGATAGGTGCCTTAAACGATTAAACGATAAGTGGGCTAATTACAGAATGTTTTCTCTTAATTTTTACTTTTCTCTTTTTCTCACACTTATCGTTTAATGGTCAAATCTATCCAAAATAAAGAAAGAAAACAGCCCTTTAGGGCTTTAAACAGACGAACTTCAATCGTCAAGTGATCGTTTAAAGGTCAAAAAATGGCGCAAAATGTCATCGATTTATTGAAATCGACCGGGATCGAGCCGCGGCCGGCGGCGCGGGGGGCCAAGGGGGTGGAGTATTGGAGCCCGTGCCCGGGGTGCGGCGGGGACGACAGGTTCCACGTCTGGCCGGATCAGAACGAGGGGGCCGGGTCCTGGTGGTGCCGGGGGTGCAACCTGGGCGGGGACAACATTGAGTTTTGCCGGCGGTTCATGGGCATGGATTTCCGGGCGGCGTGCGAGCATGTGGGCCGGGGCGTGCCGGAGTACGAGCGGCGGCAGTTTTACGACCGGCCGCAGCGGCAGGCATCCCAAAAGTCCTGGCAGCCGGATGCGGCCGGGGCCCCGGACGGGGTGGACGTGGAACGGTGGCGGAACAAGGCTGCCGAGCTGGTGGTCAAGGCCCATGCGGCCCTGCTGGAAAATGAAAAGGCTTTGGCCTATCTGGCGGGGCGGGGCATCGACCGGGCGGCGGTGGAGCGGTTTCAGCTGGGCTGGCTGGCGGGCGAGGGCAAAAACACCTGTCTTTTCCGGCCCCGCGAGTCCTGGGGGCTACCCACGATCAAAAAAGCCAACGGCCGTAAGAAAATGCTGTGGATTCCAAGGGGGCTGGTCATCCCCTGCCATGGTGCAGACGGGGACGTGGTGCGGCTGCGGATCCGGCGGCCCAAGGCCGATTTGCAGCCGGATGCCGGCGGCAAGCTGCCGGCCAAGTATTTCGTGGTGCCCGGATCCACCATGGCCCGCATGCTGATCAACCCGGATGCCAAGGCGTTCGTAGTGGTGGAAGCGGAGCTGGACGCCCTGGCCGTGGACGTGGCCGCCGGGGATCTCGTGGGCGCCCTGGCCGTGGGCTCCTCCAGCACCAAACCGGACGCGGCGGTGGCCGGGCCGCTGCAGAAGGCCCTGGCCATCCTGGTGGCGCTGGATTTCGATCATGCCGGCGCCGGGGCCTGGCCCTGGTGGCAGGGGCAGTTCGAGCGGGCGCGGCGGTGGCCGGTACCGGCGGGCAAGGATCCGGGGGATGCGGTCAAGGAAAGGGTGGATCTGCGGGCCTGGATCATAGCCGGGCTGCCGCCGGCCTTGACCATTGGCCCATCTCGCTTTGGATTGGATGAAACAAAGGGGGGCGCGGAAAATGATGTACCGAGCAGTGGGCGACGGGAATGCGACGATGTTCCGGATACCGATGAGCAGATCCAGAAATCGTCTCCGGAACAGGAAATGGATGCGGATCCGGCGGGCGGCGTGGACGGCCTGGCGCCATCTGTCGGTGAGCTGGCCGCCCTGCTGAAGCAATACCCGGTGCGGATCATCAACCGGCCGGAGCGCACGGCCATCGAGGAGCGGTCGATTATGCAGCGGCGGTTTGCGGCGGAGAGTAAACGGATCAGCCAGTTGGTGTACTTCGACCGGGCCTGCTGGGATCACATCGCGGCGCACCCGGCGGAGATCGTTGACGGGTCTAATTTTTTCGATTCGGTAAGTAGCAATTAACATGAATAATATTTGGCCAAAAAAACAAACTGAGTGGATAAATAATGGGGTCCTGTACGTTTCCATCCCGTTTACCTGGAACCTGCCAGAAGTCAAAAACCGTCTCCAATGGACGGCCAAGGCGTGGTCACGGGCGGTTGTCGGTGGGCCTGCTGTCGATCTGATGCCTGATTTTTTTGATGGTATGGATCATGTTTCGGTCGGTCATTGTATGCCGGGGGTTTTGCAGCGCGTCAATCCGATGGCTACCCGCACGACAGTGGGGTGTATTCGGCACTGTAAATATTGCGCCATTGGAACCGGTAAAGTTGAGCCTGGTGGGTTGAGATGTTTGGATGACTGGCCGGACCTGCCGGTAATTTGTGACAACAACCTGCTGGCTGCGCCAATGGATCATTTTGAAAAAGTTATAAACCGACTGAAAAAGCATCATGAAGTTGATTTCAACCAGGGCATCGACTCGAGACTTTTGACCGGCGCCCATGCGGAGATGATAGCCAGCCTCAAAATGAAAAAACGTGGCATTCGGCTGGCGTTGGACTCTATGGCTTATTCAGATTCATGGGGGCGTGCCTTCGATATTTTGCGATCCGCCGGAATAGCAAAGCGCAATATCAGCACTTATGCGCTAATTGGTTTTGATTCGGACCCGGCCGAAGCGTGGAGTCGATGCAAGTGGATTGAAGATCATGGCATACGCGCATTACCAATGTGGTTTCACGCCTTGGACCAGCTACAAAGAAACATTGTGACAAAGCGGCAGTCGGAACTCGGATGGACTGATTTTGAACGCCGCCGGATCATGCAGTGGTTCTACCAACACAAGAACGCTGTCAACCATAATAGCGCTGGGCTCAGGCAGGCAGCGCTTTTTTAAAAACGATAACGAGCATCTAATGGGACTCCCCTGAGTGGCGGGGAGCGTGCGGGGAAGAGGATGGGCGGCCCTGTTACAGGTTTTGCACACTGAGGCCAAAATATTCTTTGCAATATTCACCGAAAATATTCAGCGGAGGGACCGATGGCAACTAAACCCAAACGCATCCAGCGGAAACGATCCAAAGGCTGGAAGATGCCGGCGAACACGGTTTATGTGGGGCGGCCGGGGCCGTGGGGCAATCCGTTTGTTGTGGGGGTCCAGGGCTCGCAAGCCAAGTGTGTTGAACTGTTTCGCATGCTGCTATCCGGTCATATCGCGCTCGGATACGGCATCGTGGAGGAGCAAGAAAAATATTACGAATACGCCAAGAAACACATCCACGAGCTGCGCGGCAAGAACCTGGCCTGCTGGTGCCGCGAGGGGGCGCCGTGTCATGGGGATGTGCTGCTGGCGGCGGCGAATCAATTAAAACCCCTGTTCATCCCGCTGCGGGCGGTGCATTACGATGCGTTTGCGTCCGGCGACAAACGGGAAGAGTTGCGGCCCTATGGCCCCCGGTGGAACGAAAAAACCTGCCATGTGGGCCGTGAAGTGATCCTGTCCAGGGGTTACGGGAAGCAGCACCGGCTGCGCGGTGTGATCTGGCGGTTTTTCAAACAGCATGGCAGCCTGTTTGGCAGTAACTACAAGGCGGATATCCAAAGTTGTTACGGCACGCTGGATATGGACATTGCGTGCATCGGCATCAAATATTTGAAAGCGGAGGTGGCGTAGAATGGATGTTCTGGTGGATTACATTAAGTTTGTAATAAATACCATTTTGGCTGGTGTATTGGTTACTTGCGGCCTCCAGTGTTTTACAAAAAACACCCAAGGATCAATTTGTATTGGTGTCGCTTTGATTGCTGCGATGCTCGCAATCTCAACGCTTTTTTGAAACGTTAATCAGAAAAGAACGGAGAAAACTATGCAAGTAAAAAAACACATGAATCTGCTCGGTTTGAAATGTAAGGACAAAGTTACTGGCCTGGCTGGCGTTATCACGTCGGTTTCGTTTGACCTCTATGGATGCGTTCAGGCTCTTGTTACACCCGCGATCGACAAAGACACCAGCAAGTATGAATCATTCTGGCTGGACATGAACAGGTTGAATATTACGGGTAAAAAACCGGTGATGGATGTGCCGGATTTCGATTATGGGCCGGTGGCGGAAGGTAAGAAAGGCCCTGCCGACAAGCCTATGCCGTCGAGAATTTAAACGTTAATCAGAGGTTATCATGATCAGGGTGGAATTTTTTGAGACGCGGGAGGAGTACGAGGAGCGGCGGGCGGATTCGTTTATTGATTGCATGGACCTGGCCGAGGCTCTGGTGGTGATGGAGAAACTACTGGCGAACCACCCCGGCGCGGTGGTGGCTGTGGGGCGGTAGGGAGGCTGTTATGGCGGGATCGGATATCGGGCAGATGGTCAAGATCGGGGGGCTGCGGGCGGAGAATGCCCAGCTGCGGCGGGAGCGGGATGCGCTGCAGCAGCAGGTGTATGACCTGGCGGCCAAGGTGGCGCACTTGGAAAAGGAACTGGACCGGGAGTTTGAGCATTCCACCAATGTGATCCACGATCAGGGGGCGCGGATCATTGCCCTGGAGGCGCAGCTGGCCAATGGCTGATCTGGACCGGATCCGGAATAAATGCTCCGAGGACGAGGCGGACGAGTTGGACGTGCTGGTGACGGCGGTGGCGCGGACCAAGGCGGCCTACCAGGACGGTTATGCGGAGATCGATCTCAAGAAGTGGAACGCGGCCAAGGGGGCGCTGGCCGAGTTTGCGGCGGGGCTGGAGGCCAAGTATTTTCCGGCGGAGCGGACGTTCCCCCATCGCAATGCGGCCTTGGCCTGGCTGGTGGAGCAGGGCTACAAGATCAAAAAGTCGAAGTTTTACGCGGACTGCAACCGGGGGCTGTGCGTGATCGAGGGGGACAACTCGGTGCGGGAGAGTGCTTTGTTGGCCTATGCGGCGGAGCATTTGAAGCGGATCCAGGACGAGGAGGGCAACCTCACGCCGCTGACCGAGGAGAAGGCACGGCTGGAGAACGAAAAGCTAAAAATTCATAATGAGCGGGCGCGGTTTGAACAAGATAAAGAGCGCGGGAAATGGGTTCCGAAAAAGGATCTGGCTCTGGAGCTGGCCGTCCGGGCCGGGGTGCTGGATAGCGGCGCCCGCCATCTCTTACTGACCCGGATGGGCGACTGGATCTCGATGGCCGGGGGCAATACCAAAAAAGTGCAGACTGTCCTGGAGGTGGCCCTGTCCGACTGGGATATCCTGGTCAACGAATATGCTTCGATGGATACGATGCACGTACTTTTCGTGGAAGAAGGCTAAAATAGTTCGCCAAGCATAGTAGGAGGGTATTGTGGCTGCAGAGTTAAGTGACAGAGAAAAAGTAGCATACGATTTAAGGAAAAAAGGGAAAACGTTTAAACAGATTGGACGTGTTTTAAACTGTACTAAAGGCGGGGCTTGGCTATTACATCGAAATGCTGAAAAAAAATTAAACAGTGAGTCTTCACCCTATGATGGATTAAGTACACGGGCTACGAATTGTCTAATTAATTTTGGTTTAACAGACAAAGAGTCGGTGGCTCGTGCCATTAAAAGCGGAGCTTTATATCCAGGTGTAATTATAAACAGATATCGGAGTTACGGATTAAAAACACATATAGAGATTTGTAAATGGCTCGGTTTGCCAGATCCAACAAAGAAGTAAAAAGGAATGTTTGATGGAATGGACAAAGGAGATACCTACGCAGCCGGGGTATTACTGGTTGCAATACTACGATGATGGTCTGGGTGGGTATGAGCTTACTTTTGTTGCTCTTTATATTTTAAAAAAAGACGGAACCGCTGTCTATTTTATGCTCGGTTCTGATGAAGAATGCGTGGCAGAGGAAGACGCTGTCGATGGTAAGTGGTTTGGTCCAATTGAGCCACCGGGTGAGAGTTAATGTACTTCTCCGCCGACACTATATCCATCCCCGCCCGCTGGCGGCCTGTCGATTACGATATCGATGGCGAAATCACGCTGCGGCTGTATGCCGGCGAGAAAAAGCGGTTTCGCAAGCGGCCGCCCATCAAGGTCAGCGCCTGGGCCGAGCGGCACCGGGTGGTGGTCAAGAGCCGCACGCCCGGGCGCTGGCGCAATTCCACGGCGGCCTATCTGGCCGGCATCATGGATGCAGCCGGTGAAAAGTGCGTGGAAACGGTGGGGATCTGCGCAGGGCCCCAGAGCGGCAAGACCGAGGCGGTCAATACTTTTATCGGCTACGCCATCGACCGGGCGGCGGGTGATGTACTGATCGTCTACCCCAACGAAAACGACGCCAAGGAAAACAGCACCGACCGCATCCAACCGATGATCACCTCCAGCCGGCGGCTCAACAGCTACACCACCGGCTACGCCGACGACCTGGCCGGCACCCGGATCAAACTGGAGCACATGGTCATCTACCTAGGTTGGGCCACATCGGCCAGCCGCCTGGCCAACCGCCCCTGCCGCTACGTGGTGTTCGACGAAACGGACAAGTACCCGGAGACCACCAACAAGAAAGAGGCCGACCCCATCAGCCTGGGCAAGGCGCGTGCCATCACCTATCGCGGCCTGCGCAAGTATTTCCTGATTTCCACCCCCACCACCGAGGGGAATTACATCTGGCAGTACATCAGCAACGAGGCCAGCGCGGTTTTCGACTTCTGGGTGAAGTGCCCCGAGTGCGGCGGCTGGCAGAAGATGGCCTTTTCCGAAAAGGATTCCAGCGGCGCCACGGTCTACCGCATCAAGGTGCCGGAGGGCGAGCGCGACGCTAACAAGATCCTGGAGCAGGACCTGGCCTGGTACGAGTGCGCCAAGTGCGGCGCCCATTGGGACGACGCCACCCGGGACCGGGCCGTGCGCGACGGCCAGTGGCGCGATCGCAAATACCAGCGCGAGCTATTCGCCTACCTGGCGGCCTTCAAGCCGAAATCCATCGGCTTTCACATTCCGGCCTGGATATCGCCGTTTGTTGGTCTGAGCGAGATCATGTCCGATTGGTTCAAGGCCCAGAACGACAAAACCAAACTGAAGGACTTCCAGAACAAACGGGCCGCCGAGCCGTGGCGGGCTTATGAGGTGGTCCGCAAGGGGGATGCGATTCTGAAGCTGCGGGGGATGCGATTCTGAAGCTGCGGGATGATCGGCCGCGTACTCGAGTACCTGGCGGTGGAGAGGTTGCCTGCCTGACTGCCGGAGTGGATACCCAGGACGCGGGTTTTTGGTATTCGATCAGGGCATGGGGTTGGGGTGGTGTCGAGCTGCTGAAGCCAAGCTGGTGCATCCGGGCCGGATACTGTCTGACGTTCGAAGAGCTGGCGCGGATTCTCTGGAGCGATCAGTACACGGATGCTGCTGGCCATGAATATGTTGTCCGCCTGACAGTGCAGGACCGCCTGGGCCATCGCACCCGGGAGGTGGACACGTTTTGCCTCAAGCATCGCGGGAAGATTCTCCCGAGCCAGGGCAAGGATGTCATGGCCCAGCCGGTCACCTGGTCGACCATCGAATATTACGCCGGTACATCCAAGGCCATCCCGACCGGTTTGAAGGCGGTGAACGTCAACACGAAATATTTCAAGGATGAACTCTCGCGCCTGCTGCTGATCGATGCCGGCGACCCGTCGGCGTTTCTCTTCTATAATGATTTCCCGGAGGCCTACGCCGATCAGTACACGGTGGAATACCCCAATGAAAAGGGTTTGTGGGAATGCCCGAAAAACAAGGCCAACCACTTGTGGGACTGCGACGTTTTAAACCTGGTAGCGCATGAGCTTATGGGGGTTTACAAATGGCCGAAGCCGGAAACCCAACCCCAGGACGCACCGCCGCCCGAGGATAAAGGCGGCGGGTGGATCAAGGCCGGCGGGTTGTCTGCCGGCGGTTGGATCAATAGGCGTTAATAACACTGAAAGGAGATGTATCATGGAAAAAGTAAGTGAAGACAAAGGTGGTGCCAACGTTCAACCTGATGGTGTGTCGGATCATACGGGGGCATCCATTGACGAGCCCGGAGCGGATGTGGCAGGCGTTGTCGCGAGTATTGATGAGGCTTTGCCGGGTGCTTCGATCGAGAAGACGTGCCTTACATGCCGCATGCTGGGCTACAACACGCCGGACGACATGAAGCTCAAAAAGGGCCAGAAGTGGTGCCCCAAGGTGAAAATTATCGTCGATCTGAAAACACCACTGGACGACTGCGAATACTGGCGGCAGCCGTCTGCATGAGGGAGCATGCTGCCGGGGCGGTTTCGATCCCGGCAGCCCACTAAAATATTGGAGCGCGATTAGATGGCCGAACCCCGGGTATTTACCCAGAAAAAGGAGATCATGGCCTACCTGGGCACGTCCAGGCACAATGTGGTGGATGCTCTGGTGCAGGCGGGCCTGCCGGTGGTGTTCATCAACAACCGCTGGTGGAGCTCGCCGGCGGCCATCGACGCCTGGCTCAGGGACTTTTTTTTGCAATGCCGGGGCCAGCAGATGGAGGCCAAGCCCGGGGGAACCCTTCCCCGGGAGATTCTCGATTTTGTTGACGACCACCCATAAGAAAAAACAGCCCGTTTTACTATGCTGTCAATACCCTTATCCATATACTATCCATAGCTTATCCATGTACTAACGATATACGTTAGACATTCCCCCTAAAACCCCATGATATGGTGGTGGCGTAAATTCACACCACTAAATCGTGGGGTTTTTTCATGGCCTTTTCCGCCACCGACCTGTCCAACGTAGAGTCCGCCATCGTTTCGCTGTCCACCGGGGCGGCCGTGGCCCGCATTACGGTCAACGGCAAAACCGTGGAATACCAGCCATCCACCCTGGACCAGCTGATCAAGCTGCGCAACGTGATCCAGGCGGATGTGCAGGCGGCCTCATCCGCCGGCGGGTTCATCAACAAGGCGAGGTTCGACAACCCGACATGAGCAACTTTATCGACCGCGTTATCGGCTATATCGATCCCGAACGGGCCCTGCGGCGCGAGGCCGCCCGCCGGATGATGGCGTCCGGCTTCAAGGCGGCCGACACGACCCGGCTGCGCAACAACTGGCTGCTGCCGGGCCAGGGGGCCGAGGCCGACGCCTCCCAGTGGGACCTATCCGTGCTGCGGGAGCGCTCCCGGGACGCCAACCGCAACGATCCGGTGGCCGCCGGCGCCACCGATACCCTCAAAATCAACATCGTGGGCCGGGGCCTGCAGCCCCAGAGCCAGATCCGGGCGGAGGTGCTGGGCATCTCCACCGACCGGGCCGATGCCCTGCGGCGCCAGGCCGAGAGCGCTTTCCGCAAATGGAAGCCCATGGCCGACGCGGCCAACCGGCTGGACTTCGACGACATCCAGTTTCTGGCCTTTGCCAAGGTGATCGAGGACGGCGAGAGCCTGGTGATCCCCACCTGGGCCAATGAGGCCTGGCGGCCCTTCGGCCGCTGCCTGGAGGTGATCGAGAGCGATCGCCTGTCCAACCCCGGCATCAAAAATAAAAACGCCAAAAACGGCATTGCTTTCGGCCGCCGTGGCGAGCCCCGAACCTACTACATCCGCAAGCCGGGCAAGATCCCCGGCACCACGGACACGGAATTCAACACCATTGCGGCCCGGGACAAACAGGGCCGCCCCAAGGTGTTTCACCTCTTTCCCCAGAAGCGGCCGGGGCAGACCCGGGGCATTCCGTTTTTTGCGCCGGTGCTGACCTATTTCAAAGACCTGGCCGATTACCTGGAAGCCGAGGTGGTGGCCGCCCGGGTGGCGGCCTGCCTGGCTGTTTTCGTCACCAAGGAAAACGCCATGGGATCGGCCATTAGCATGGGCCAGAGCACGGAAACCGGCACCAACGCCCGCATCCAGGGCATCGAGCCGGGCATGGTGGGCTACCTCGGCCAGGGGGAGTCCATCAGCGTGGTGGACCCCAAGCGGCCCGGCGACGCTTTCCCGGCGTTTATCGAGAGTGTGCTGCGGATTATCGGCATGGGCCTGGGCTTGCCTTACGAGCTGATCGCCAAGGATTTTTCCAAGACCAATTACTCCAGCGCCCGGGCCTCGCTTCTGGAAGGCCGCCGCATGTTCGAGAACTGGCGCTGGTGGTGGGCGCGGCATTTCTGCCAGCCCGTGTGGGACCTGGTCTTGGAGGAGGCGTTTTTGCGGGGCGAGTTCGACGCCCCGGACTTCTACCGCTTTCGGCACGAATACACCCGGGCCCGCTGGCTGGGCGGCGGCTGGGGCTGGGTGGACCCGGTGAAAGAAGTGGAAGCGGCCAGAAAGCGCGTGGACTACGGCTTTTCCACCCTGGCGGACGAAGTGGCCACCATGAGCGGCCAGGACTGGGAGGAAGTGGCCGACCAGCGCCGCCGGGAAATCCCGGTGGAGCAGGACAACGGCGTGCTGCCGGCCGCCGCGGTCAAACCCAAAGACGACCCCGCGGAGGACCCCGATGGATCGCAATGATTTCAGCCCGGGCAGTGCCTGGGGCATTGTACCGGAAAAATTTGAAGCGCTGCTGCGCCAGTTCCGCGACCTGCAGGCCGACGCCGGTTTGCTGAAAGAGGCCGCCGCCTTTGCCCCCGAGGGCATCGACGGCCCCAGCTACCGGGTGGCGGACGGTGTGGCCGTGATCGATATCAAGGGCCCGGTGACCGAGCGCATGAGCTTTTTCGCCTGGCTCTACGGCGCGGCCAACCTGCCCCGGGTGCGCTTTGACCTGGCTGCGGCCGTGGACGATCCGCAGGTGCGGGCCATCGTGCTGGATATCGATTCCCCCGGCGGTGTGATCAGCGGCGTGGACGAAACCGCCCGGGCCGTGGCCGCTGCCAACAAGGTAAAACCGGTTACCGCCTACACCGGCGGCATGATGGCGTCGGCCGCTTATTGGATCGGATCGGCTGCCGGAGATGTTGTGGCCGGACGCACGGCCGAGCTGGGCAGCATCGGCGTTTTCATGGTGCATGAGGACTGGACCAAATTCGACGAGCGTTACGGCATCACCACCACCGTGATCAAGGCGGGCAAGTACAAGGCACTACACCTGGAGCCTCTCACCAAAGAGACCAAGGCCGTGTTGCAGGCCGAGGTGGACGCCATTCACGATATTTTTATCGCTTCGGTGGCCGAGGGCCGGGGCGTGGATGCAAAGGCCGTGCGGGAGCGCATGGCCGACGGCCGGGTGTTCATCGGCCAGGACGCCGTGGACACGGGCCTGGCCGACCGGCTGTCCAGCATAGATGATGTGATTGCTTCCGCGGCGCCCGACGGTGCGGCGGATTTTTCATTTGCAACCGCAGCGGCCACAAGCTCCGCTGCCAACGACAAGGAGACCATTATGAAATTTGAAACCGTAGCACAGCTGGAAGAAGCCTTTCCGGAGCTGGTCAACCAGATCCGCGAGGCGGCTATTGCTTCGGTCGATGTCTCCGCTGCCCGCGACGAAGGCCACCAGGCCGGCGTCAGCGAGGCGACACAGGCGGAGCGCGACCGGGTGACGGCCATTCTGGAGGCGGACGGCGATCACGATGTCACCATGGCGGCCATCAAGGACGGCACGGCGGCATCCGATGTTTTTAAGGCATTCTATCAGGCCGAGAAAAAGAAACGCGCCGATGGCCTTGCGGATCTGGAAGCCGGGGCCACCCCGCCCCAGGGGCAGGACACGGACACGGACGAGGTTGTCACGGGCACACCCGACCAGCAACTGGTGGCCAAGGCTAAAGAGCTGATGGCGGCGGATGCGTCGCTGACTATCGACAAAGCCCTGGCCAAGGTGCAGGCCGAAGACAAAACCCTGGCCGGTCAGTACCGGAGCCAGTACACGGTCAACTAAGCCGCACGCTAATAGGCGCCGGCAACTCATTTAAAGAGGAGATATTACCATGGCTAAAGAATACAGCGGCTTGGATATCAGCTTTCTGGCGGCGGAGGATCTTTCCTCGCACCAGTACTGCTTTGTGCATCAGGCTTCCGACACGACGGTGGATCTGCTGGACAGCGGCGCGGAGTTTCCCGTTGGCATCCTGCAGAATGCCCCGGAAAGCGGCGAGACGGCCGTGGTGCGCGTTATGGGCACCAGCAAGCTGGTGATGAACGATGCGGTGGCGGTCGGCGCTCAGGTCAAGGCCGAGTACGTGGGTGCCACCGACAACGGCAAGGGCGATGCCGCCGACAGCGAGGGCGACATTGCCCGCGGGGTCTGCATCCAGGCGTCCGGGGCCGAGGATGATGTCGGTGCCGTTCTGCTCATCGTCAATGAGTGGAGTGTGCCGGCCGGATAAAGCCGGGCACTTTTATCCCTACGAGATCCAACAACTGATTCCATGAAAAAGGAGATATAACATGGACCCGACACCCAAGAGTGCCCACCAGGATGCGGCCCTCACGGCCATTTCCATCATGCACCGCAACCCCATGTACGTCTCGGACCGGGTTTTTCCCAATGTTCCGGTTCCGAAACAGTCGGATATTTTCTACAAGTTTTTGAAGGCGGCCTGGTTCCGCATGGCTGGCAAACGCGGCCCCGGGGCCAAGGCCGGCCGCAGTGGTTACAAGGTGGATACCGACACCTACAAATGCCTGGAAACGGCCGAAGGCCACCCGGTGCCCATCGAACTTTTGAACAACGCCGATGCGGCCCTCAACCCCATGGCGGCGGCGGCCCGGTTTGCCACCAACGCGGTCATGCTGGCCAAGGAATACGATGTCAGCACACTGGTCATGAACACCAGCAACTGGACCACCACGGACGATGTGGCGGCCGGATGGGTGGGCGACACGTCCAGCACGTTTTATGCCGATATTATCGACAAAAAGGAAACCGTTCGAAAGCTGATCGGCCGCTACCCCAACCGGCTCCTGATCGAGGCCAAGACCTTCAAGGAAGTCAAAAAAACCCCTGAGCTGCTGGATCGCATCAAATACACCGGCACCCAGGGCAACCCGGCTGAAGTCACGGCCCAGACGCTGGCGGCCCTTTTCGAGCTGGAAGAGGTTTTGATCGGCGCCTCGATCTACACCGATGCCGAGGAGACTGTGGCGGGCGAGGAATGGAACGCCGTGGACCTGTGGGAAGTGACGGCCACCAAGGGGTCCGCCCTGCTTTATTATGCGCCTATGCAGCCTGAGCTCGAAGAGCCGTCCGCCGGCTACACCTTCAACTGGAAGGGGGCTGCCGGCGACATGGCCGAGCAGCTGGAAAGCGATGTCTACCGTGCGGTGCGCCGCTATTACGAAGAGGCTGAAAAGCAGTGGGTGGTGGAGTGCAGCGAGTACTACGACCCGAAGATCACCAGCGCGGATGCCGGTTGTCTCTTTTACGACACCATTGTGACTTAACGCTCCAATTTTTGGAGACACCCCTTAACCCTCCCGGGGTGCCGGACCGGCCCCGGGGGATTTTAAACATGCGGATGCCATGACATTCAACGACGACATTGCCAGCGGTTTGGCCACCATCTTCTCCCATGCAGGTACAGCTGCCACCTACACGCCATCCGGCGGCGGCGATCCGGTTTCCTGCACCATCATGGTGGACAGCGAGCGGGTGATCCAGCCGGGCGGGTTTGTTCTGCCGGCGGCGGCCCAAGAGCTGACGCTGGAGGTTCAGATTTCGGAAGTGGCCTCGGTCAGCAAGGGCGACACGTTTGAGACGGCCGACCGGACCTATATGGTTATGAGCGATGAAGAGCTTGAAAACGATGGCTTGACCATCAAGGCGGCGGTGCGATGACCATGCGGATCGACATCAACCAGCGCGACATCCTGGATATCGAGCTGGCCCTGATGGGCATTCGCAACGGCGGGCCGAAAGCCCTGACCCGTGCCATCAACAAAACGCTTACCGGCGTGCGCACGGACAAAACCAACGAAGCCGGCAAAATCCTGAACATGAAAAAGACCGACATCCGCAAGGCCGTAAAGATCAACAAGGCCACCTGGTCGAATATGTCGGCCAAGGTCAGCCGCAAGGGCAAGCCGGTGGCGCTGGCCAAGTTCAAGAACACCCGCCAGACCCGCAAGGGGGTTTCCGTGCTGGTGAAGGTCGGCGGTCAGCGCACCATCCTGCGGCATGCTTTCCTGGCCACGATGAAGTCCGGCCACGTCGGCGTTTTCTGGCGCAAGGATGACACGTTTGTCGGCTACGCGGACAGCCCCAAGCTGACCGGCGCCGCCTACGGCGCGCTGCCGGAGCACTACCGCCTGCCCATCCGGGAGCTGTACGGCCCCCGGGTGGAAGACATTCTGGCCGATGAAAAGGTGATGGCCCGCATCGTCAAGAGCGCCAACGAGCGCCTGCAGAAAAACCTCGATCACGAGGTGAGCTACCTGCTGACCCAGGCGAGGGGCTCATGACCACCACCATCCGCACCCAGATCATCGCCGGCTTTTTCCTGCGGGCGGGCGACATCCTGCAGGCGAACGGGTTTGCCACCGACATCGGCCAGAACGCCTACCAGGGCAAGGCCGTGGGGAAAAGCCTGCCCGGCATCGCGGTTTCTCCGGGCCCGGAGGAGTCGGAGCGGGACAACTCGGTGGTGGAGAACACCATGGAGATCACCGTTTCCGGGTTCCGGACATTCGGCGCGGCCGAAGAGCCGGTGCTGATTTCCGAGCAGATCCTGGCGGACCTGATCGAGGCGTTTGTCGGAACGGAGTGGACGATCACGTTCACGGGCGGATCGGAAGAAATCGCCGTGGGCGACACCATTACCGGGGAAACCTCCGGCGCCACGGGCTACGTGGCGGACGTGGACATCACGTCCGGGGCCTGGGCCACCGATGACGCGGCCGGCACGCTCACGATCCGGCGGGCCAGCGGCGACATCGACGGCGGGTTCCAGACCGGCGAAGCCATTACCGAGGCGGGCGGATCGTCGGCCATTACAGCCATCAGCGGCCGGCATGCCGGGACCATTGTCACCGGCGGCCTGGCCAGATCGATTACCTATCAGTCGGGCGGGGCGGAGGATTATCCCGAGGGCGGCCAGACGGTTGCCGGGTCCGCCGCCACGTTCGATGTCGTTTACCGAACCAAGGCCGGGAACCCATACGCCCAGGCCTGAAACCAAGGAGGCGTTACCATGTCCGATCCCATTCTGCAGTTCGAAGCGGGACAGAGCCCGGCCGGCTACACCGCACTGACCGACGCGGGCGACAACAAAACCTTCAACTCCGCCGTCAACCTGTGGAGCAAGCGCAGCGGCTACGCGCCCACTGTGCGGCCCAACGGGGTGATTTCCGGCCTGGTGGTGTCCGTAGCGGCCAGCGGATCCGACGACGTGGTGGATGTTTCCGCCGGCAAGGTCTACCTGGCCGGGGTCGAGACGGAAGTTTCGGCGGACGCCGACCTGTCGATCTCCCGCCCGTCGGTGTCCGATTACCAGAAGCTGTCCATCACGATCAACTCCAGCGGCGCCCTGGCTGTGGTGGAGGGCGTGGAGCACACGGCATTTTCCGACACGCGCGGCGCCAACGGCGGCCCGCCATGGATACCCACCACCTCCATCGAGATCGCCCAGATCTGGTATTCGGACGGGGACTCGGCGGCGATCACGGCCGACGAAATCAAGCAGATCGTCGGTTCCCAGCGCGAGTTGTACAACTCCCCCGTGTGGCAGGAATATCCCTTCAGTGTTTCCGCCGGGGTGGCGGGCTACGCCCATGTGGTTTTCGGCAGTGCCATGGATGCCATTCATTCCGATGATTCCGGCACTTCCACGGCCACCAAGAAAGTCTATTGCAGCTATGCCACGCCGAGCTTTCAATCCGTGCAGATTTCCAAAGACTTTGTCCGCCCGGCCCAGAGCAAGACGGTCAACTCCGAGGAATACTACGGCGCGGCCGTGGGCTCCATTGCCACGTCGCTGGGGGCGGGCAGCTTCACCGCCAAGGTGAGCGGGCTGAACGATGCCCTGCTGGCCATGGAGGGCGAGAGCTTGTTTTTCAAATTCTTTCCGGACCGCCTGGCCGACCCCTATGTGCTGTGCCAGGGCTACCTCGGCATCAATGAAACCTTCGAGACGGACGGCTCCATCGTGGTGGATTGCTCCATCGCCGCCGAGCTGGCCGGCGAGAGGATCTTCTCCTGATGCCGGGCTTTGACGTGGACAAGTTCATGGCGACGCGGTTCGCGCTGCGGACCGCGTCCGTCAAGGTGCCGGAGCTGGCCGCCATGTTTCCAGAGGGCGCGGACCCGGTGTTCGAGGTGCGCGGGCTGGACGGGGTTTCCTGGGGCAAGGCCCAGGAGAGCATCCGCAAGCGGCGGGACATCGCCACCATCCAGGCCAAGATCGCCTCGGGCAAGGCCGGCGAGATTGCGGAGGCGGTGCGCGAATCCCTGGGGCTGAACGACGAACTGGCCGCCGTTGACGCGCTTGGGCTGGAGATTTTCCACCGGGGCGTGGTGCGGCCGGAGATGAGCGAGGTGCAGGCCCTGGATGTGGCCAAACGGCTGCTGAAGCATTTCCCGGCGGCGTTCAAGCGCATCACGGACAAGATCGCCAATTTGACCGGGGCATCGGACCAGGGGGAAGCCGGCGACTCTGGCGCAACCCCGAAGTCCGAGTCGCCATGAGCCTGTGCTGCAAGACGGGGCGCTTCCTGTGGGAAGCCTTTCCGCAGTTCAACCCCCACGGCTACTGCACTGAGACCGAGATGGAGTTGTGGGGCCTTTTCTACCGGGATCTGAACGAGCGGCGCGACCGCCGCAAAACGAGGTAGCATGGCCGATCTCGAAAAAACCGTCGCCATTATCTTCAGCGGGGATGACCAGCTTTCCAGAACCGTGCGGGACATCAACCGCTCGTTCGGCGATTTCGGCGACATTGCCCAGACCGCCGCGGCCCCCCTGGCCACCATTGCCGAGGGCGTGCTGGCGGCGGATGCGGCCTTTGCCACGCTGGCCATCGGCGGCATGGCCCTGGCCATCCGGGAGGCCGGCAACTTCGGCGACGCCTTCAACGAAATCGCCACCCTGATCGACGCCCCCCGGGAGAACCTCAATCAGTTTCGCGGCGACATCCTCGACTACGCCACGGATTCCACGGCGGCCATTGCCGACATCAACGCGGCCGTCTACACGGCCATTTCCGCCGGTACCGACTATGCCGACGCCCTGGGCGTTCTCTCCACGGCCGAGCGCCTGTCCGTGGCCGGCAAGGCCGACCTGGAGGCCACCACCCGGCTGCTGGCCAGCACGCTGAACGCCTACGGCGAGGGGGTGGACGAGGCCACCCGCTACAGCGACGTTTTCTTCCAGACGGTGCGAGACGGCCAGACCACCCTGCCCGAGCTGGCCGAGGGTTTGTCCCAGGTCACCGGGCTGGCGGCCAACGCGGGCGTGCCCATCGAGACCCTGATGGCGTCCATCGCGGCCCTGACCGCCACGGGTGCGCCCACCTCCCAGGCCATCACCCAGATCCGGGCGGCCATCCAGGCCATTATCGACCCGTCGTCCCAAGCCAGCGAAGCGGCGGCCGCCCTCGGTATCCAGTTCAACGCGGCGGCCCTGGAATCAATGGGGCTGGAGGGTGTCCTGCGGCAGGTTTACGACGCCACCGGCGGCAACATCGAGCAGATGTCGCAACTGTTCGGCCGTGTTGAGGGTTTGAACGCGGCGCTTGTTCTGGGGGCGGATTCGTCGGGGATTTTTGCCAACGCTTTGCTGGACATGCAGAATGCGTCCGGCGCCACCGAAGAGGCCTTCCGCAAGATGGCCGACAATATCGCCCTGGTCAACCAGACCCTGGCCAACAACGTGCGGGCCGTGCTCATCGGTTTGGGCGACGAGCTGTTGGGCGGCTACGTGGACGTGGCCCGGGGCATCCAGGACGTGCTGCAGTCCATCGGCACGGGCATCGATGCCGGGGTGTTTGATCCCCTCTTCCAGGCTTTCGACGATTTTGCGGGCCAGCTTTCCGACTTTCTCACCCAGGTGGCCGACGCCCTGCCCGACGCCCTGGAGCAGCTGAATTTCAACAGCTTTCTGGACGCCCTGGACGCCCTGGGCGATGCCATCGGCGCGCTGTTCGACGGGGCGGACCTGACCAATGCCGAAGATCTGGCCGATGTGCTCCAGGAGATCATCGACACGGGCGAGGCCCTCATCCGGGTGACCACCGGCATGGCCCTGGCCTTTCAGCCTTATTTCGAGGCGCTGCGCCAGAGCGTGCAGGAGGTCAACAGCTGGGATGCCGCCACCCAGGAGAGTTTTGGCAAGGTGCTGCTGGCGGCCGAAGGTGTGGTCAAGGCGGGTACCGGCATCGGGCTTGCCATGGCGGCCATTGCCGAGTCCGGATTCGAGATCCAGAATGTTTTCAATGCGGTGTTCGGGTCGATACAGGCGGTCTGGAACACCCTGCAGGTGGCGTTCGACACGGTGGCCTCCGTCATCGTCAATTCCATTATCGACATCCTGGACGCCCTGGAACCCATAACACGGTTCCCCGGGTTCAGCGGGTTGAATGAGAGCCTGCGGGAAACCCGGCAGGAACTGGGCTACCTGTCCGAGGGCATTCGCCAGCACTCCTTTCAGCAGATGGAGGAGGCCATCGACGGGGCCAGCCGGGCCATGCGCGGGTTTACCGGCGAGACCGAGGGCGCCGTGGAGCAGGCCACCGACCTGGCCCAGGAGATCGACGAGATCCCCGAGGAAAAAGCCATCGCGGTGGAATTTTCCGACGCCATTGCCCAGGAGGATATCCGCGAGATCCAGCAGGCCCTGGACGAGATGGAGGAGGATCCCGTGTTCCTGGAGATCCTGCCCTTCGAGCCGCCGGACGACACAGCGCTGAAGCAGGCCATGGCCGCCCTCGAAGCCCGCGAGATCACCATCGATGCCACGGTGGAGGCGGATACCGACGCGGCCGAGCGCAAGCTCAAGGCCATCGAGGAGTATTCGGACATCGTCCAGGAGAAGATGAAGTGGGAGGCGGAGATCGAGATCACCCAGGCCCAGGAAGCCACCAAGCGCATCGAGGCCGCCTTCGAATCCGTCAATGTGTCCATCCAGTCCACCGGGGAAACCCTCACCGGGCTTTTCAGCGCGTTCAGCGAAGTGGAGGGGTTTTCCCAGCGCTGGCTGCTGGAAGATGCCATCCGCCAGGAAATGGAGCTGCGCCAGCAGGCCTTCCAGCTCCAGAGCCGTCTGGTCAACAGCACCATCGAATTGAACAAGCAGAAGGCCCAGCGCCTGGAGAGCGGCGACGCCCTGATCACCATATCCGGCGAGGGCATGAGCCCGGCCCTGGAGATGGTTCTCTGGGAGATCGTGGAGCGCATCCAGATGCGGGTGATCGAAACCGGCAGCGAGGCCCTGATCGACCTGGCCAGTTTTACGGGATTGTAAATTATGATTGCCATTTTCTCCGCCAGCTACAACGTGGCGCTCACTGAAAACAGTGACACCCGGTTGCCCCACGCCGAGGCCCGGATCATCCGCGCGGCCACGTTGGACAGCGACCCCGGGGTGGTGATGATTCACCGGGGCACGTTTCACGGGGACCGCACGTTCAAGATCCGGGGCAGCGTTACCCGGGACCAGGAGGCGGATCTCAGGGCCATGCACGAGGCCGGGGCCGTGGCCTACTGCGCCATCCCGGAGGGCACCTTCCAGGGGTTTATCCATAAAATGGAGGTTCGGTACGGCGTGCTGGACCTGGAGTTTTACGTCAAGGAAAAGAGCGAATAACGGAGGCGGGCCATGGCCGTTACCAAGACATTCTCAAACCATTTTTTCTACCAGCTGGCCAACGGCAACATCGATTTTTCTTCCGACAGCATCAAGATAATTCTGATGAATACGACGTTTGCCTTCGACAAGGATGCGGACGCCACATTGTCCGATGTCACCAGCGACCAGCTTTCCACGGGCAACGGCTACACCCAGAACGCCAAGGCCCTGGCCGGCGTGTCCATCACCGAGGATGATACCAACGACCGCTGCCGGATTTCCTGGAGCGACCCGGTCTGGACGGCTTCGGGCGGCAGCATCGGGGCCAGTGGCGCGGCAATTATCTATGATGATACCACCGCCGACGACACGGTGATTGCCTGCATTGATTTCGGCGAGGATCTTACGGCGGCAGACGGCGAAGACTTCACCCTGACCAGCATCGCAATCAATTTGAGACAGCCCTGATATGTATGTTGGCGAACTCCATATGCGGGCCACCCTCGAAGGGGGCTCCATGTCCGTGCTGCAGGGCACGTCCGGAACGGCTTCGGAGTGTACGGGCTCCAGCCAGATTTCGTCGTCCTACCCGCCCAGCGAGGCATGGGACGGAGTTATCGACGGTACGGACGGCACCAATAACGCCTGGGTGTCGAACAACAGCAACCCCCCGGATTCGGACGGATCCCTTTACATTCAGTGGGATTTCTCCGCTGCTAAATTGCTTACGGGATTTCGTTTCCAGGCCCGCGAGGCCACGGGATACGACCAGTGGCCGGACGACGTCAAGGTGTTGGGCAAGACCAGTGCCCAGGCATGGGGCGAAGCCACAACCCTATATGACGGCGCCATTTCCGGCGCTTCGTCCATGGTGCCGGGCGACTGGTGCGGCTGGCACAGCTTTACCACCACGGGCGCCTTTGACAGCTACCGCATCGAGATCCATTCGGCCTATATCTATGCGGGCGCATTCGACCGCGTGTCCATACAGGAGTTTGAGTTCCAGTATTACGATCCCGGCCCGGAAAACCAGGAGGTGATTGTCGATGATCTGCTGGCGGTGCTGGATATCGAGGCCGGCCGTCCGGCCGTGCCTGTCATGCTGTTGGCCGAACTGGATAGCGGCGGCGCGTCGGTGACCCATATCGATCGCACGCGCCATTTTTTCCGGGTGACCGTCACCGGCTGGCAGGACGGCGAAACCGACCTGGAAGTGCCGGCGGAAAGCATCCAAGCCAGAACGCGCTCCGGAGACCCGACCTATCTCAACGTGGTTATCCCCGGCATGGCGTATGCTGGAGATATTGCCGACCGGGCCAACGGCCAGATCGTGGTGGATCTGGTCTACATGGACACCGATGGCGAGGTGGCCCAGGCCGAGGAAATTGTGCGGGTGGACATCGAGGACATCCAGACCCACGAGGGCGGCCGCTCGGCATCCATTATCCTGGAGGGACGGCGCACCTATTCCCACACGCCCAAGACGGTCAACCTTTCCGGCAGCATTTACCGGCGGCAGGCCTACGGGCGGCTTTCCTATCGGTTCGTCGAGCCGGACCCATATCTCCGGCCGGGCGACACGGTGGTGACGGATTACGGCGACACCTTTACCGTGGACGCCATCACCTACACCCTGACCCCCACCCAGTGGTCCATGGAACTGTCGGAGGCGGCTTGATGGGTAAGGGGGTCATCATATCGGGCGGCGAGGCGGGCCGCTATGTCGTGCAGCTGGACTATGACGACGCGCGCAAGGCCCTGGTTCTTTCCCGCCTGAATGCCAAAATTGATTTTTACCAGGATCAATTGGCTATTGAAACGGATTCGCACCGCCAGGGCCGCCTGAAACTTTGGATTGCCGCTGCCCAGAAGCGGCGCGATTTCCTTTCGATGGCGTCTGTTTGCCCGACGGACAGCAACATCACGGCCTGGTGCGCGGACCTTACCGAAGATCTTTCCGGAGACGTGGGCACCATCGAGATCGAGAGCGAGACCGAGCAGGTGCTGATCCGGCCGGGCTACGAGGGCAATGCCGTTTACAGTGCGCTGCGCGACGGGCAGATGCAGCCCCTGCTGGCCCAGGAGCCGGCCGCCAGCCTGCTGAACTGGATGTTCCACGACGCCCGCCAGAAGTGGAAGCCCCGCCATCGGGTGGCCACGATCGTTTCCGTGGATCACGATACCGACACCTGCTCCCTGACCATCGACGCGGCCGACGGCGCCATGACGGGCGCGGACGTCAACATCATGGCCAGTTTCACCAGCGTGCCCATCGACTACATGAGCTGCAACTCGGCGCCCTTCGAGGCGGGCGACCGCGTGGTGGTGGAGTTTACCGACAACGACTGGGCCCAGCCGGTGGTGATCGGGTTCGAGAGCAATCCCAAGGGGTGCGATCATGACTACGTGATCGTTACCGTCAAGGCGCGCCCATGGGATGTGGCGACAAACACGGTCTATACGCCGGTGGACTGGTGCATTGTGTGGGACGTTGGCATGGGCTGCATGGCCGGAGAAATCGAGGCCTCGGCAACCCACGGGGATTTTCTGACGTTTCCCTGTAAATATTCGGACCTTGCTTATTGGCTTTCGATTACCGAAACCCGTGCGCTGTCTACGAGTATTACCTGGACCGAATTTGACGACATGGATTTTGCGACGCCCTGGGAAGCAAACCCCGGCGAGGCGTCCTACCCGCCGGGCGGGGCCGGGGTTATGTGTTCCCCCATGCTTTACGACGAATGGGTTTTGCAGGATTTCTTTTACAAGAAATGGGTCCAGGATAAATGGCGCTGGACATCCCAAACGAATGTCTCGGGGAATGTTTGTTCGCAACGCGCGCTTATGGCCGGCGGGCGGTATCGCTATCCGCGGAGCGACGGCAAGATTTGTCCGGGGACCGAAGTCGCTCCTATGTTCTGGATGGAAATGAACTCGCCGCTGGGGGACTTCGAAGACTTTGTCTATGATTGCCAGCTTTACAAGTGGGAGTATTGGGCGATAACGACACCGCCGGATAGCAATCTGAATTGGTATCTGGTTCCCTACCCGCTTTATGCTCATCCCTGGTGGGCGGAAGATCGCCCGACGCTGATCCCGCTGGCGGCATATAGTGGGAATTCCCACGTACAAATTTATATCCATTTCGACCGGATTTTCAGGCAGGAGACAAACGGCGGCGGCCCGACGCCCGGGGACCCATGGACAACGGACGACCGGCAGGCGACGAAGATCCAGATCCATGCGGCGGCGTCCTATCATCCGGACCCGGACAAAACGGGCGCGATCAATGTAAGCCCGTTTGCGCTGTCGCGGAATGCGTCGTTTGAAGACGCCCTGCTGGACTTGCTGGAAACCCAGTTGAAAGCCGAGGACGCCACCCACGGCGAAGACTGGTCCTATTGGGCGCTGGACGAAGATCACAGCCCCGCCTGGCCCGGCCCGGGCACAACATCGTTTTTCGATGCGGCCTGTTCGGAAACCTATCAGGCCCCGGTGTTGTATTCGCTTTCGTTTGAAATGGAATTTCGCGAATACCCGGAGCCGGAGTAAATGACGGAACCAATAAACCTTAACGGACGAGGTGACGATATGAGACGCTTTTTACTTTTACTGCTGGCGGTTTGCCTTCTGGCCGCCCCCGTGGCGGTGTGGGCCGCCCAGAACACCCTGGCCATTTCCAGCGACCCCGGGGCGGACAGCTTTACCGAGGGCGCCATCCGCAAGGGGGTGTTCAACGTGAGTTTGTCCGGCACCTGGGCCGGCACGGTGACCGTGCAGCGCAGCTTCGACCGCTTCAGCGCGGCCAGCGATGCGGCCGCCACCTGGCGGGATGTGGCCACCTACACGGCCAACACCGAGGACATGCTCTACGAGCCCGAGGCCAATGTCTACTACCGCATCGGGATGGAAGACGGCGACTACACGTCCGGCACCTGCAACATGCGGCTGGGAAGATAAGGGGGTGACCATGCGAAGCACGTATAAATATCTGATTCTGATGGCGGTGCTGGGCCTCGTGTTTATCCTGGGGCCGCTGCTGGCCTATGGTGACGATGTGGTGCCAATGGATTTTAAGCTGCGCAAGGGCATCGAGGTGACGGACGACGAGGTGAAGATTAAAGACGGTAGGTCTCTTACTGTTGGTGCTACAGGCTCAATTTCTGAAGAAACCAACACCATGACGTTAGACGATGGCGACGGTTTGCCGATTACGCTGCAAGAGATCCGCAACGCTACCGGTGGAACTGACACGACGGCCATCCACGACAACCAGGCTGGCGAAATTAATGCGGTCTCGCAGGAGGGCACGGCCCTTGAAGACGGAGACGCACTGATCGGTGAAGACGCTCAAAACAGTTACGCTAAGATCAAGATTCTGCTGTCTGAACTATGGACGTACATATCCGGCAAAATCAGCGCAACCTATCCGAACCTGGACACCGACAGCACGGATGATTTTGACGGCGCCTGGTCTAATCTGACCGGGACCCCAACCACACTTGCCGGATACGGGATTACGGACGCCCAAGCCGACCTCGACGTCCCAAGTCAAGCCGAAGCCGAGGCCGGGACAGCGACAACGGAAAGGGTTTGGACGGCGCAGCGGATTTCGCAGGCCATTGCCGCGTTGGCCGGTGGTGGTACGGATGATCAGACGGCGGCGGAAGTAACGGCGGTTGATGAGTTTGACAACTCCAATTCGACCAATGTGCAAGACGTTCTGGACGACTTGGACGCAGCGATCGCGGGCGGCGGGTCTACGCTCGGGGACGTTGCCGTTACCGCGCCGCTTACAGGGGCAACAAACGATATTTTACCCGGAACAGACGGCACAAAGATCACCATTGCCATGCCAGCGGCTACCAATAGCGCTGACGGATACATGACATCAGCACAGGTTACGGCTTTAGAAGCGATTGACACTGTATTAGAACGCAACGCCGCATTCGCCGGGGCGGTTTTGTCATCTGCTCCCGGCAGCCCGACCAACGGCCAATTGGCTATTGCCGACGGCGACAACTGGCAGCCCGGATCCACCGACCAGGGCACCGACGACTGGCTGTGCATTTACCGGTCCAGTGATACCACATGGGTGGGTGTCTACAACATTACGGACGGCACGTTGATTGCGTCTAATGCGGTACTGACCGGAGATCTGGGTACGGGGGTGCAGACGGCCCTGGGTATCGAAGCCGGAACATCCGGCGGCTTTGCCATGCACGACGACTTGCCTACCGCAGCAACCCGGGACAGTCTTGGGCTTGATACAGACGATACCCCACAATTCGCTGGCATCGAAGTCGGCAACGCCTCCGACACGACCGTCACGCGATCTGCGGCGGGTGTTATCGCCGTCGAGGGCACCGATCTTGTGCGGGCATCCAGCGATATCAACAATGCTGGAGTTATCCAAGCTAATGCAGTCGATGCGTCCATGATTAATGATTGGTACGCTTACGACGAAATCCCCGTAGCCTGGATGCAGGACGGCACCAGTGCTCCGGCGGCCCTGGACGATGCCAGCACCCGCAGCCCGTTTGTCTACCGGGATTTTGACGATGAAGCCGACGAAGATTTAAATTTTGTCTGGTTCGTGCCTGCCGATCTTTCCGGGTCTACTATCCAATACCGAGTCAAATATTTGATTACCAATGCAACTGGCCCAAGCGCTACTGAAGGCGTGGCTTTTGGCCTTTCCGGTGTTTCTGCCGGTAACAATGACGCCACGAACGGAACCAAGGGAACGGTGGTCGTTGTAACCGATGACACTCTTAATGCCGCACAACATGACGTGATGGTAACCGGTTGGAGTGGGGATGTAACGGTAACGAGCCTTGCCGCTGGGGAGGTCGCAGAGATGGCCCTGATCAGAGATGTTTCTGACACGGTGGATGACTATGCGCAGGACGTTGGCGTGCTTTCAGTAGAAATCCGATATGTCCAGAACGTAGCGAGGTAACGATGAAAAAACTATTAATCGTTTTTCTTCTCCTAACATGGCCTTGCATTCTTACTGCCGACCTAAACCCCTATGTGGCTGGGGGCGGGACGCCTACGGCGGAGTCTTGCGCCGGGGGCAGCGACGGAACCCTTGGGTCCGCGAATACCTCATATGGCGGCTTCGTTTTAAGCGATTACGACCTGGTTTATTCAGAATTTACAGCCGACTCAGCCGATGATGGCAGCATAACGTATATCCATGTTCAAATTCGCAATAATGACGGCGGTACATGCGAGGCGGGTATATGGAGTCTGTCGGGCACGACAGCAACGCTACTCAATGATACGTCCACAGTGAGCGGTAGCAACGGCAACCCGCAGACGATCAACCTGGCAATACCATCCACCTGTATAGTTGACGGAACAACGTATTTGTTAGGCGTGTCGTGCGACGATACAGATACGTCATGGTCTGGATTCTGTGGAGCATACGATGCCGCCGCATCGGTCATGCACCATAGCGGCATGGAACCGGGTGGCCTGGGAAATTTCTCCACATCAGGCGATACAGAGGTTCAGTCCTCCAGACCGCTATCAATCGTGGTTAACAATTCATCGTCGAGTCCATTCTAATGATGAGAATAATAGTTTCGATCATAATCCTTTTTTCAATTGCCCGGTCGGCTCCTGCTGAGATTCTTTGGCAGGACGACTTCGAGTATGGGCAGGACTATGCAAATATTTCTGCGTTGGCTGGCAATTCAACATTCACGACCCGCTGGCCAGACGAACGCCAGGAAAGCACTGGCACAATATCTGTGCAATCCACATACGCTCATGGCGGTAGCCGTGCCCTCTACATGGAGGGGGTCAGCCAAACCAATGCGTTTATCAGCCACAACATTACCCTGAGAGATGAGTTGTGGGTATCCATGTGGATTCGCCCAGATTATGGCACTGCGGACGGAAAATTAATCTACACCTATGACAACCTGAGCGGCGCTGGCGGCGGATGGGTGCTAAAATACCAGCAGGATTATCGCTGGACAGGTGTATGCGCTACGGGGTCTGCCAATCAACAAGATTTCGGTGGCACGGGTTGGAGCCTGCACTATCTCGGTCCTGGCGGGGCGACGAATGAAACCGGCCTCGAAAATCTGGCTAATGGCATCGCCACATTTGATCAGTGGACACGTTACGTGCTGCATGTTGATGCGTCGGATGGCACGGTCGAATTATGGGTTGATACGGGCAGCGGTCTGACCAAGACGGGCGACCGTACTGTCTCTGGAACAGCGTGTGACCCCGGCGGCACGTTACGATTCAAGCTGATTTTGCTCCCCCAGTCGTCATCAGCCGCCGTTTATATAGACGATTTTATAGCAGGCACGACTGCTGCTGATGTCGGTATAGGGAGTTCTCCGTCAGCAAGCGCCACGATCCATCGCGCCACGTCTGGGGCGGCTTTCGAACGGGCCGCCAATGGGGCGGCGTTTGAGTAATTAAAGACGTCTGAAAGGACACGGGGATGATCCCGGATCTGGACGATAAATTCATTAAATTCCGGCGGCACATGCTGGTCTATGACGGCCTGGCGACCACCTCGGCCGACAACCTGGCCCGGGTGGCGCGCAAGATCCTGACCGACCTTGGCACGGCGGCGCCCACCATCGAGCAGGTGGAGATCTATATCGAGTCCCTGCGGGAGTCGGATTATTCGTGGAGCCACATCTGCAACCAGATGCTGGCCATCGAGCGCTACATGCGTTTCATCGGCCAGCAGGTCAAGTTCGGTCGACCGCGCAAGCCCCGGCGGGTGGTGAGCAACACCCTTACCGAGGCGGAAGTGGCCATCCTGATCGACGCGGCCAGGGGCTCCCGCGAGCGGGCGCTGATGGCCATGCTGGCCTATGCCGTGCCCCGCAACCAGGAGCTGTGCGATTTGCGGGTGCGCCACGTGGATATCGCCAACCACGAGGTTTATATCGAGGACGGCAAGGGGGCTCGGGACCGGATTGCCTACATCCCCGGCGAGTGCGCCCGGATCCAGGCAGAGTATATCCACGATCACCGGTTGACCGCCGACATGATGCTTTTCAAGCCAACGCGGGGTGGCGAGCCCAAAATGCGGCCGCATGTTGTCCGGCGCACCGTCGCCCGGATTGCGGCCCGCACCAAAATCGAGAAGAAAATCTACCCGCACATCTTCCGGCACTCATGGGCCACCAACATGCTCAACCGCGGCGCCAACCCCCGCACGATCCAGGCGCAGCTGGGCCACAGTTTTCTGGAAACCACCATGCTCTACTTGGAGAACCGGCCGCGACACGTCAAGAACGAGTGCCAGATGTTCGCGCCGGCTTATATGTGACACGGGGAGAACTGCCCATGGAAAAGTCACTGCGGAATCACATCAACGCCACGGCGGCCCTCCTGGAAGATCAGGCCGCGCGGCTAAAGGAGATCGAAAATGAAAAGGATATTTATCGTCGTTGCGCTCTGCTTATTGGTTTGCGTGCTGGCCGGGGTATCCCATGCGGCCACCGACAGCGTGAACCTGAGCTGGGGGGCCAGCCCGTCGGATGACGTGGCCGGCTACAATATCTATTACGGCACGGCGCCGGATGCCTTTGGCGCCCCCATCGCCGTGGGCAACGTGACCGCCTACGAGCTGGCCATCGAAGATATTCCGGACGGGGCCGACACCACCTACTATTTCGGCGTGTCGGCCGTGGACACCAGCGGCAACGAGAGCAGCATTACCAGTGTTACCCCGGACGGGGTGGCGACCACCAAGCGGTGGGATTTTTTGGCACCGAGCCCGCCTCCCAGCCTGTCCGCCGAGTAGTGATGACAGTCAAGGAGCCGGGCATTACACGGCCCATCGAGTTTTTGATCACCGTGGAGCCGGAATAAGAGGTGCCACCGCCGGGTGCTGCAACACCCGGATGCCGGCCATGGAGACAACCGGCGGCGGTGGCGTAAATCGGACGACATTCAAAAACGCACGCGGGCAGCACATGGAGACCACCCTATGGGCAGCATCGACCCTAAATTTTTGGCCACGATCTGGACGGTCCTGACCTTTCTTTTTTCCGCGGGCATCGCCTACGGCACCATGCGCCTGACCCTGCGGCATCACACCCGGGAGATCTCCGAAATCAAAGCCCGCCAGGACAAACACGAATTGACCACCCGCAGCACCCTCGATCACCACGAAGAGGAGACCCGCCAGCAGCTCGACCGCCACGCGGACTGGCTGAAGAGTGCCCTGTACCGCGCCAGCGGGGTGACCAACTACCTGCCCCGGGAGGAGTGCGAGCAGTGCCGGGTCAGCTGCCAGAGCCGCCTGGACGCCCGCCTGGAAACCATGCAGCGCATGATCGAAGAGGGTGAGCGCAAGCGCGAGGCCAGCAAGGACCAGTGGGCCGCCGAATTCAAAAAGATCGCCCAGTCGATTGGCCGCCTGGAGGGCAAGCTGGGCAACGGGAACGGTGGCGCATGACCCTGCGCGAGAAGCAGAGCCGCTTTGTGTGGATGGTCTCCCGCCTGATCCGCTATGCCTATAACCTGGGCTACGAGCTGACGTTCGGCGATGCCTGGGCGCGGGATGGCCACATGGACGGCAGCCTGCACTACATCCGCCTGGCCATCGATCTCAACCTGTTTAAAGACGGCACATATTTGACGACCACCGAGGACCACCGGCCCCTGGGGGAGTACTGGGAATCCATCGGCGGATCGTGGGGCGGCCGTTTCGGCGACGGCAACCACTATTCCCTGGCCCACAACGGCCGGAAATAAATTTCAAAGAACGGAGACAATCATGGAATCCATTTTAACCAGCATGGCCATCCAGATACTGGCCCCCATCGCGGTGTCCGTTGCCTCGGCCCTGATCATCTGGCTGTTGGGCGAGGCCGGCCGCTGGGTGCGCACCAAAACCCAGAATGAAAAAGTGATCAATGCCATGGACCGCCTGACCTGCACGGCCGCCACCACCGTGGCCGAGCTGGAGCAGGCCCTGGTGCCCGCTCTCAAGGCCCGGACCGAGGATGGCAAACTGACGGCCCGGGAGCGCGGCCAGCTGCAGCGCCTGGCCCTGGAAAAAATCAAGACGCGCCTGACCCCCGCCATCCAACAGCAGGCGGGCTTGGCCATTGCCGACCTGGACAGCTTCCTGCAGGCCAAGATCGAGCAGGCCGTTTTGCAAATGAAGGTGACCAATGCCGTCCTCAAATAACCTGGCCCTCTACCTGAGCTACCGCCGCCGGATCCGGCCGGCGGACCTGATCTCCTGGCTGGGTACCGGCGATCTGTCCCGGGCCATTGCCGACCGTGTGCCCGACGGCAAGCCCGTGCGCTCGCACGTGTCCGGGGTGATTCCGGGCTGGTCGAAATTTCCCCGGGTTATCATCGGCGAGGCCGACCAGGGCGAGGTCAACATCCGGGCCCTGTCCGCCAAGCTAGCCGGTTATGACGGCCAGGCCTGGTGGCACCCCCTGCGCCCGGAGCTGGACGCCTACCGCGACGCCATAAGCCTCTACTACTGGCGGCACATCGGCGTGGACTACGACGAGTGGGGCGTGGTGCGCAACCTGTTCGGCTACGTGGACGCGGACGACAGCAAGCTGTGGTGCAGCGAGCTGTGCGGCCTGGCCTCCTGCGAGATTCCAATCGGCCTGATGGAACCCGTCAACGCGGCCGTACGCCTGTTAAAGGACGGCAAGGGCCTGCGCCCCTGCGACTGCGCCATGCTGCCGATCTACGGCGAACCGGAGCGCATCCTGTAATACAGTACCCGTGTTGTCGGACCTACAAAAAATGTAGCATTAAATCAGCCCCTCACATTATCGCCACGTCATGAACCCCGCATTTGTCATCGAGCCAATCGGGGATTTCATACCGTTTACCGCCATCCATGATCATTGTGGTGATGTTTTCGATGCGGAATGTCCGTTGTTCGTCCCGCTTTTCGCAGAGCCCCTGCAGGTACAGGTATCCCCTGCCATCCTTTAGAACGCGCTTCACCTGCACTGTCCGGCGCTCTTTCGGCTTGTAATCGTGATGGGGCTTGTAGGTGAACGAAACTTTGCGTGGCCTTCCTTCCCAGAGCGTGGCGGTGTCGTCTTTCCAGTCGTTCAATGATTTGTATTTTTTAGGTGCGGCAGGTGCTGGCTGTGGCTTGGCTGGCTTGTCGCGGTTGTAGAGCCACCAGAGGAGACCGACGAATAAAAGAATAATTAGCAAAGATTTCATGTCGATTGCCTTTTTATCTGGATATCATCCCCGGTCCATGATGTACCCGCAGTTTCGGCATTTGAAGACTTTCTTTTTCATGATTAGCAGCCACCCGATCAGGCCACCCACCAGCGAGCTTATGCCGACAAAAATGGATGCTCCGTAGGAGATGGCCGACCCTACTGCTGCGCCTGCCATTTCCGCGTCGGAAGATGCCTGCTGCATGACTTCGGTGGTGGCTGTGGTGGTGCCGAAAAACATGATCACGGCCAAGCCGACGCCCAGCAGCGAAGGGATGACGATCACGTATCCGATAAAGCGCACCACACCGTTAAATTTTGGGATTTTCGTTGCTTCCATCGATCGCTGCATCTTACACCCCTGACAATCCAGCATTGGTTGCTTGCTCATGCGCAGTTCTCCTGTATGGATAGAGGTCCGTTTTAAATCGGGATGGTTTGTCAAGCGCGCCCCGTTGCGGGGCGGGGGAACTGCCGGCTTATCGTGCCAGTGTTTTGGGGAGCGTGTCAGTCGCCCCGGTGATTTATCCTGTGTCAAATGCCGAATTCTACCTGAATGAGTTGTCCGTGTGTTGCCCCACAGCGGGGGCACCGGGGCGGCCCGTGGTCCTGCGCCTGCTCGTCCTGGCCGCCAAGCGGGACGACAGGCGCTATTCGCCCACGACCGATTTGCCGTTGGCGGGCCCCTCGCGTTTGCGCCGCCGCACTTTGCTGTACATGGTTTTGATCATGTCGCAGATGATCTCGTAGTGCTCCTGGTCGGAGGCCTCGATTTCCACCAGCATGGAGTTGACCATGCGGGCGGTTTCCTTGTCTTTAAACCGGGTGATGATTTCCTCGTGGTCGAGGTCGATCACCTTGGGCGGATTGTATCGGGCGGTTTCCTCTTTAATCGTATTGGCCGATGTTTCCGCGGCCTGATCTGCTTTTATCTGTTGTTCGATCTCCCCGATGGATGTGCCGCAGGCTTCGGCCACGCTGACCAGAAGATCTATCGAGCATTTTCTTTGTCCCCTCAAAGCCATGGAAAGCATGCTTGGTTTGACACCAACTTTAGCCGCAATTGTTTTCTGATTGATGTCCTTTCTTTGGCGGATCAACCCCTGCAGGCGCTCTTTAATATTTCGTGCATTATCAGTCACATATTCTTGTTTATTCTCAAATAGAGAATTATTCAAACAAAATAAATTGCCATATGGTGAATTTTCTCTTGACAGAGTTATAGAATTCACTATATGTGTACCCCCATGAAAATGAAACAGAAAGACATCGCCAAAAAAGTCGGCATCAGCCAGTCATACGTCTGCGAGATCATCAACCGCAATCGGCGGCCAGCGTGGCCGGTGGCCAAGCGGCTGGCGGAAGCCACGGGCACCAGTCCGGTGTTGTGGCTGGAAGGCACCACCGAGCAGATCCGCCAGGTGCTGGCCGGCGACATCGAGGACCCGTATTTTTTGCCGGGCCGTTTGCCGTCTGCGGATGGCGAATGCCGTGACCAGGTGTAGGGGGAGGCGACCATGCAACAGCATTTTACCGGCGGTACCCATCATCACCATTACAACCTCACCCAGATGGAGCTTGACCTGGAGACCAAGGAAACCTGCACCTTCCGCACGTATCCCAAACTGATCGCGCATATCGAAAAAAGGGCCAAAGCTGTGGGGGTGTCCAGGAGCAAGTTCATCGAATCCGCCTTAATCAAGTTTTTTAAATCCGAATCGGCCATCAAAAAGTTTTATGCCGATCTGGATAACATCGTCACCGAAAATTTTTTATAGGTCAACGTGTACGATGGGTGCAAACGTGCACAAACGTAAGCGGTTGCGTGTACGTCAATAAAAACGGGAGGTTGCATATCATGACCACGGCGCAGGATCTTTTCGACAAGGCCTTCGGCTACCCCCGCGACGCCCGCAGCGGCGCTTATCGGGCCGGTGTGCTGGATGCCATTCGTTATTGGATGGGCGAGCGCCTGCACCTGTCCGTGCCCTTTTCCATCGGCACGGCCGAGGCGGACGCCTGGTTCTACGGCACCGAAGAGGGTGCCCGCCTGGTGCGCAGCTACAACGCAGCCCGAAAGGAGGCCACGTGATGCAGAAGGTCTACTGCTTCAACGATTCCGGCGACGACTATATTGAAAAGGATTTGGTCAGCATCCTGATCGACAAGGGCTTCAGCCTCCACTACAGCCGCGACGAGCACCGCACGAAAATCGTGGCGGTGAAGCCGGATGTTGAAACCTGGAGCGACGAGAAAGATGCGGATGCCTTTTTGAAGCGATGCGACGCCATCGCTAGCAAGATACATAGCGAAATTTTTGCCCGGACCGCCGACGAATAGTGAAACCGAAGTGCAGGCCACCCTGCACGAGAATGGATAAGGCAATAACATTCACGCCCGCCCGGCCCCGGAGGAGAAACCCAAAAAGATTAGAGAGCGGGGCCGGGTCGGGCAAACCCATTTAGCGGAGAGGTGAACCGCATGTCCGGCCGGTCGATATCAACCCAAACCACGACGAGGTGCAATCGTTCGCGACAAGAAATGGCCCATGACCGGCCGGGCATAACCACTTTGGGAGGAGGGCAGCATGGCTAAAGAAGATCGTTTGGTGATCTACGAATACACCTGTGGCCACAAGGCCGGCAAACCGGTGCACACCAGCCGCATTGGCCGGGCCTGCCCGGTGTGCCGACAGGGGCGCATCAAGTGGATTTATAAGACCTGTGTGACCTGCGGGGCCATGATGTCGATGATGCCCGGCAGCAGTCAGCGTAAGTACTGCGACCGCTGCCAGCAGCGCCGGAACCGGGCCAACAGCTTTGTGAACAGTCGCAAGAAGCACTACACCCCCATGAGCCAGATCGACGTGGATGCTGTGCTGGAAGGCCGCGAAGAGCCCCACGCCGACCCCCTGGACATTGTTTTCGCCAAGTACGAGGCGGACCCGTTTTACCGTCCGCCGCGACCCAGTGAGCACCCGCCCGGCGCCGTGGCGGTAGTAACGGGCCCATCATGTTCCTCCTCCTGCAGTACCGCCGGGGCCCGGGGCGGCAATACCGGGCCAACCTCAACCCCCAAAAAGGAGAAAGCGGCATGAAAGCCAAAACAATCCATGACGCCATTAGCGGCGACATCGACAACCGTATCCGGCTGTGCCCCCATTGCTATCACGAGCAGGACCAGGACAAGGGCCGGGAATGCGAGTGGTGCGGCGGCGCCACAATGGTCTGCAACCACCAGATGGCCCTGGCCCTGAAGATCAACGCCGGGCATGAGGAGCGCATGCGTCATGCAGAGCCCCTGCCGCACCTGCGAACACATCAACCGGTCTAAGAATCATCCGGACTGAATCAACTGCCCTGCCCGGCAGGCTGCCTGGGACGGCACCGTGACACTGGAGGCCCCCGTGGAGAAAAGCGACAAACTGACCAAAGTCTGCACCGATCCTGACTGCCCCCACAAGGGCGAGCCCCAGCCGATCGAGCATTTCCGGCGGGCGCGGTATGGCCGCCTGGGGGTGTGCAATACCTGCATGAGCCGGCGGCAGTCGGTGGCCCAGAAATTATATCGGGAGAAGAAAGCCAAGGGGACGGTGAAGGAAAAACCCACGCCGCCTCCAGCCATGCCAGAAGCTCCGGCCGCACCGTCCAACGGTCACACCATCACCATCGATTTCAACGAACGCCAGGACCTGCTGGCCAGCCTAAAGGAAAGGGCTGCCGGCCAGCTGCGCACCCCCGAAAATCAGGTGCTGTTCCTGGTGATGCAATTCTGTAACCAGCCGCCCGGAGTATGGGCGTAGCGGAGGCCGCCATGCGCTGGATCGAAGTCAGGGACATCGAGGCGCCCACCCCGGAAGGCAACGTGCGCATGACCGTGGCCGCCACGGGAAAGCCCCTCACCCTCTCCATCGTCCAGATCAAGGCCCGGCGCGGCAACATCGTTTTTGTGGAAGACTGGCTGTACAAGAGATTGGCACCATCATTGATACCCAACGGGAGGAATAACCATGGAACCCCGCATCGAGAAGATCGCAACCCTGTTTTGGGAGCTGGACATGCTGACCCCGGCCAGCGCCCGACTGCTGGCTGACACCATAGACGGTGAGCCGCCGGCCATGGCCGATCTGGAGGACATCAGTCGCGATATTTCCGACACACCCAGTTTTTTCGGCGGTCCGGAGAAAAACCGGCTTCGCCATTGCCTCCATATGCAACGATCTCGCATGGACGCGATACCCAATTAGCGTCCCAAAACCCCGCCGCTGACGGCCTGAGAGGCTAAATATCAGCGGCGGCAATCCCTTCCACAGTAAGGGTTTTATGACGACAGAAGACCTGATAGAACGCATCGACCGCCTGATGGACCTCAGCCAGCGCTGGCTGGACCTGGGCCAGGCCTGCGAATACGCCAAGATGGGACGCACTACCCTGCTGAAGGCCCTGAAACATGGCGACATCAAAGGCCGCCGGCGGGGCAAGGGCGGCTGGATCGTGGACCGGCGCAGCATCGATGCCTACAATGCCGGCACCGACATCGCCGGCAGCGACGAGAAGTTGTTCAACGATGTTGCAGGGCGGGCGGATCTATGATAATCGGCGAGACATTGAAACTTTTCCGGCGTAGCAACGGGATATGGTACGCCCGGCTCCCGAATGAAAAGCGCCTATCCCTGAAGACGCGGGACCGGGAGCAGGCCGAGCGCCTGTTCAGGAGACTTGCGCGCCAGATCCTGCGGGGCAATGTCATCGCCCTGGAGAAGCAGAACAGCTGTACGCTCAAAACCTTCGCCAAAGAGTACGACACCCACTGCACGGCCCACAAAAAAGAGTCCACCGCCGACCGCGACCGGTATTCCGTCAATAAGCTCAAAGACTATCTGGGCGGCAATACCCTGCTACGGCACATCACGGCCAAGCGCATCGATGACTTCCACACCGCCCTGATCCAGTCCGGCCTGCAGAAATCCGGCGTGGCCATTACGGCGCGGCATTGCCGGGCAGCGTTCTCCCAGGCCGTGAAGTGGGAGTACATCAGGCGCAACCCCTACGCCGAAGCCCAGCCCATCAAACCGAAGAAAAAGCCGCCGCGGTTCTACAGCGTGGCCGAGCTGGGGAAGATTTTCAAGAAGATCAGCACGGACCAGGACTGGTGCGATCTGATCACCTGCTATCTCTACACCGGAGCCCGCCGCAGCGAATTGTGGGCGCTGACCCGCCGCGACGTGGATCTGGCCAACCGCATGCTGACCTTCCGGGAAAGCAAGACCGACTGGCGCACCGTGCCCATCGATGAGCCCGTGGTGTCTATCCTGGAGCGCCGCTGCAAGGCCGTGCGGG